>Ga0209919_1000043_pt1 | contig 67584 bp, 58 predicted proteins | sample SalPon2A_C_D2_MG_FD_185721 | JGI IMG/M metagenome (GOLD analysis project Ga0209919, IMG submission 185721) | Soil microbial communities from South San Francisco under conditions of wetland restoration - Salt Pond MetaG R2A_C_D2_MG (SPAdes)... | ecosystem: Environmental > Terrestrial > Soil >... | reverse complement strand
ACCGGGGAGACACTGCCCGCCGTGGCCGAAGAAGGCCTCGCCGAATGCGTGGACGTGTTCTGCGAACACATCGCCTTCAGCGTCGAGGACATGCTCGCCGTATTCGAGCGGGCACGTGAACTGGGCCTGGCCTGCCGTGCGCATACCGACCAGTTGCGCAACCTCGGCGGCACGCGTGCGGCGGCCTTGTTCGGCGTGCGCTCCTGCGACCACCTGGAATACACCGGCCCCGAGGACATCGCCGCCATGGCGGCGGCCGGGACCGTGGCCGTGCTGCTGCCCGGCGCCTACTACTGCCTGCGCGAAAAACAGGCGCCGCCGGTCGAGGCGCTGCGCCAGGCCGGCGTTCCCATGGCCATTGCCACGGACCTGAACCCGGGCACCTCGCCCGTCGCCAGCCCGCTCGCCATCGTGCACCTGGCGTGTACACTCTTTCGCCTGCATGCCGACGAGGCGCTGTCCGGCCTTACCCGGCACGGTGCCGCCGCGCTCGGACGCACCGACATCGGCACGCTCACTCCCGGCACGCATGCCGACTTCACGCTGTGGGATGTGCCCGGTCCCGAATTCTTTGCCTACCAGCTGGGCGGGATCCAGCCCCGAGCCCGCTATATCGGAGGAGCCCTGCATGACGTTTGAACTGGACGGTCATTCACTCACCCTGGACCTGCTCGCTGAAGAGGCCGGTCAATCCGCCCCGGCGCTGAGTTCCGGTGCCCGCGACCGAATGGAACAATCGGCCGCGCGCGTCGCCGAGGTACTCAACCAGGGCGAGGCCGTATACGGGATCAACACCGGCTTCGGCGCCTTGGCCGGCAAGCGGATTGTCGATTCCGACCTGTCGACCCTGCAGTACAACCTGGTGCGCAGCCACGCCGCGGGCATCGGCGCGCCCCTGCCGAATGCCGTCGTGCGCCGCATCCTGCTGCTCAAGGCGAACTCGCTGGCCAGCGGTGCCTCGGGCATCGATCCGAAACTGGTGGATGCCCTGCTGGCCTTGCTGCAGGCCGACGTCGTGCCGGTCATTCCCGAACGCGGTTCGGTCGGCGCCAGCGGCGACCTGGCACCACTGGCCCATCTCGCACTCGCCCTCATCGGCGAAGGCGAGGCCCGTCGAAACGGCGTACTGCTCAAGGGCACCGAGGTCAATCTGGCCGCCGGTTTCGAGCCACTGACGCTCGGCCCCAAGGATGGACTGGCGCTGCTCAACGGCACCCAGGTATCCGCGGCGCTGGCCATCGAAGGGCTGTTCGCCGCCGAGCGTCTGTTGCGTAGCGCCGTAGTGAGCGGCGCCTTGTCGATCGAAGCCCTGGCAGGCTCGCATTCCCCCTTCGACGAACGCATCCACGAGGCTCGCAACCAGCAAGGACAGGCCGTCGTCGCCGATGCTTTCCGTGCCCTGCTCACCGAAAGCACCATCTGGCACTCGCACCAGGACGAGGACTGCAACCGCGTTCAGGATCCCTACTCCTCGCGCTGCCAACCGCAGGTGCTGGGCGCGGTCTGGGACACGCTCGCCCACGCCGCCCGGGTGTTGGAACGCGAGGCGAATGCCGCCACCGACAACCCGCTGGTTTTTTCCGATGCCGTGATCTCGGGTGGCAATTTCCATGCCGCGCCGGTCGGCATGGTGTCCGATTTCATGGCCATCGCGCTGGCCGACCTGGGCAGCATCACCGAGCGCCGCATCGACACCTTCATGCGTGGCGTCAACCCGGCCCTGCCGCTGTTCCTGGCCCCCAGTCCCGGCCTGGAATCGGGCTTCATGCTGGCGCATGTGAGCGCCGCCGCCCTGACATCGGAAAACAAGACGCTCGCCCACCCGGCGAGCATCGACACCGTGCCCACCTCGGCAGGCCAGGAAGATCACGTGAGTATGGCGCCGTGGGCGGGCCTCAAGCTCCTGCGCATTGCCGACAACGTCGCTTCCATCATCGCCATCGAACTGGCGGCTGCCGCCGTTGCGCTCGACCTGCAACGCCCGCTCTCCACTACGCCCGCCCTGCGTCCCGTACATGATCTGATTCGCCGACACGTACCCGAATACAGCGAAGATCGCCGCCACGACCGCGACATCGAGGCCCTGCGCACACTGATCGACGGGGGCGAGATCGCCGGTCATCTGCCGTCCGCCGCCTGGCAGGCTCCCTGGTAAACGAACGCGCAGTCAAGGACAGCGGCCGGCCACTCGTGTAACATCGGCCCCAGAACCGAAGCGGAACCTGTCGATGGAGCAGAACCAGAATACGGGGCAGCGCGCAATCGGGGGTCTGCTGGCCTTTGCTGCCCTCATCGTCATCATCGCGGGCGTGCGTACGGCGGCCGACTTGATCGTCCCCTTCCTGCTCGCACTCTCGATTGCCATCCTCTGCCTGCCACCGCTGACCTGGATGCAACGCCGGGGAGTTCCCGTCACCCTCGCGGTGCTCGTGCTGGTCATCGTCATCGCGGCCGGATTCATCGGCGTGGGTTTCGTCATCGGCCATTCCATCGGCAATTTCGTGAACGACCTGCCGATCTACCAGGACCGTTTCCAGGGCATCCTCAAGGGCGTGAACAAACTCGTCCGCCACCTCGGTCTGGACATCTCCCTGGCCAGCCTCGGCCCGCATCTCAATCCTGAAAACGCCTTCGCGTTCGTCACTCGCTTCTTCAGCAGCCTGGGACGCATGCTCGGCGACGGCTTCCTGATCGTGCTCACCGTGCTGTTCCTGCTGTTCGAGGCCAGCGTGCTGCCGCGCAAACTCAAGACCATGCCCGAGCCCCGCGGCGACCACCTCTCGCTGGAAGTCTTCGGCTCGTTCGTCGAAAGCATGCAGCGCTACGTCTTCCTCAAGACCGTGCTCAGCATCGGGCTCGGCACCGTGGTTTCGCTGGTGCTGTGGGGACTGGGTGTGCGCTATCCCCTGCTCTGGGGCCTGCTCGCTTTCCTGCTCAACTTCGTGCCCAACATCGGTGCGTTCCTGTCCGCCGTTCCGCCCATCCTGCTCGCGCTGCTGCAGGGCGGCTGGCCGCTGTTCTGGTACTCGGGCGCCGTGCTGTTCGCGATCCATTTCATTACCGGCAACATCATCGAACCCATTCTCATGGGCGAACGCCTGGGGCTCTCGACCCTGGTCGTGTTCGTATCCCTGATTCTGTGGGGCTGGGTGCTCGGTCCGGTCGGCATGCTGCTCTCGGTGCCGCTCACCATGATCGTGCGCATCGGTCTCGAGTCCTATCCGCAGACGCAATGGATCGGTGTTCTCCTCGGGCCAGCCCCGCCCGAGCCCGGCCATGAAAATTGGGTACTTGCCGTCTGGAACAAGCTGCGCGCGCCCAAGGCATAGAGCCTGAGTGGTTCGTCATCCCGACTAAAGCCGGGAACCCCAATAAAGCATCCCGGCCCCGGGGCCGGGATGTGTCGTTCCACTGGATCCCGAATCGCTTCGCGTCCGGAATGACGAAGAATGTGCGAGCGCAACAGCTTCAGCGAGTTGCCAGGCGGAGGCTAGAAGTGGACGCGCACGCCCACGGCGAACCCATGCGGCAGCACCGAAATCCAGATTGGCACCTTGCGCGAATGCGCATACCAGCCAAGCGCCGTGCCGATCGCCCAGCCCACGAGCACGTCGGACTGCCAGTGGGCCTGGGTCTTCACCCGGCCGATGCCCTCGTACAACGGAATGGCTTCGAGCGCCCACACCCACGGGTGGTCGTGGCCGTACTCGAGTACGATGGGCGTGACCGCAGCCGAGGAGATCATCGCGTGGCCGCTGGGAAAACTCGTGTTGCCGAAGCCCTGGAACCAGCGGTTCGGGTTGGAGGTGTCCTCGGGCCGCTCGCGCTGGAAAGTATTGGACAACACGAAATCGCCCGCGATCGCCAGTGCGATGGCATCGCCCGACTGCCACATGGTGTGGCCCAGGCGTGTGTCGTTACCTTCCCACAAAGCGGTAGCAGCTATCGCCAGCCCGGTGCCGATCAGGACCTGGTTCTGGTGCGCCCTGCCCCAGATGCCCGAGTCGTCGTAATTGAGCCGGTGGTCGATGCCTAACGGGCCGCCCGCGGCATGGGCCGATGGGGCTATCCCGCACAAAGCCATGACGGCTGATGCTGCGAGAACCAGATAGCCAATCCAGCGGCGATTCGCCACGATGGCACCCTGCGCCTTCTTTCGGGCAGGCGCGAGACCCGTAACCCCGTTAACGGCGGTTCACCGTGTTGAGGGCGCGATTGTCCACGCTGAGCGAGGCCTCGTGCAGGGCCTCGGACAGCGTCGGGTGCGCGTGGATCGTGCGCTGGATGTCCTCGGCGCTGGCCCGGTATTCCATAGCGAGCACGGCCTCGGCGATCAGCTCGGAGGCGAACGGCCCCACGATGTGCACGCCGAGAATCTCGTCGGTCTGCTTGTGGGCGATCATCTTCACCATGCCCACGGCCATGCCCAGCGCCTTGGCGCGGCCGTTGGCCGCGAACGGGAAACTGCCGGTCTTGACCGGCACGCCTTCCTTCTTGAGCGCCTGCTCGCTCTTGCCGACCCAGGCCACTTCGGGCGCGGTATAGATGATGGAGGGCACGGCGTCATAATTGATTTCACCAACCTTGCCGGCGATCAGGTCGGCGACCATCACGCCCTCTTCGCTCGCCTTGTGCGCGAGCATCGGGCCGCGCACCAGGTCGCCGATGGCCCATACGCCCTCGACACCGGTGAAGCATTCCTCGTCCACCTCGACGAAGCCGCGCTGGTCGGTCTTCACGCCGGCATCCTTGCCGAGCAATCCATCCGCGTAGGGACGGCGACCGACGGCGACCAGCACCTTGTCCACCTCGAGCGTTTCCTTGCCCTTGGCAGTCTCGTAGGTCAGCGTGATGCCGTTCTTGCCCTTCCTGGCGCCGGTGACCTTGGTACCCATGCGGATGTCGAGTCCCTGGCGCTTGAACTGCTTCTGCGCTTCCTTCGCCACCTGGGCGTCGGCCATCGGCAGGAAGTCGTCGAGCGCCTCGAGGATGGTGACCTCGCTACCCAGGCGGCGCCACACGCTGCCCATCTCCAGGCCGATGACGCCGGCGCCGATCACGCCCAGGCGCTTCGGCACGGCATCGAATTCGAGCGCGTCCCAGGAGTCGACGATGTCGGTGCCGTCGAACGGCAGCGGCTTGAGCTCCACCGGCACCGAACCGGCCGCGAGTATCACGTTCTTCGCGGACAGCGTCTGCTTCTTGCCATCATGGCCTTCGACGACGACCTTGCCGCCCTTCTCCAGCCGGCCCGCGCCCTCGTAGGCGGTGACACCGTTGGCCTTGAACAGCTGCGCGACACCGCCGGTGAACTGCTTCACGATCGCGGCGCGTCGCTTCTGCATGGTCGCCAGATCGAGATCGACCTTGCTGACCTTGATGCCGAAATCGGCCCATTCGTGACCCGTGCGTTCATACAGCTCGGAGGATTCGAGCATGGCCTTGGACGGGATGCAACCGGCGTTGAGGCAAGTGCCGCCCAGCGCGGTCGAGCCGTCGTGATTGACCCACTTGTCGATGCAGGCGGTCTTGAGACCGTTCTGCGCGGCCCGGATCGCGGCGATGTAGCCGCCGGGGCCGCTGCCGATCACGATGACGTCATAGGAATCGCTCATGAACTTTCTCCAATCAAAACGTTTCGCCTATTCCAGAATCAGGACTTGCCACAGAGCACACAGAAATCACGGAGCTATTCGGAAAATCCTGATTCAATCCGCTTACGGGATGTTCGTTTTCGCGGGCAAGACGAATAAATCAGATATCCTTCGAACCATCGGCAATTATTTCCTTCTCCGCGTCCTCAGTGCCCTCTGTGTGCTCTGTGGTTGCATTTATCAAATGTCGATCAGCAGGCGCGCCGGATCTTCCAGCGCCTCCTTGATCGCCACCAGGAAGAGCACCGCATCCTTGCCGTCGATGATGCGGTGATCATAGGTCAGCGCGATGTACATCATCGGCCGGGCCTTGATCTCGCCGTCGACCACCATCGGGCGCTCCTGGATCTTGTGCATGCCGAGGATAGCGCTCTGCGGCGGATTGATGATCGGCGTGGACAGCAGCGAACCGAAGACGCCACCGTTGGTCACGGTGAAGGTGCCACCGGTAATGTCTTCCAGCGCGATCTTGCCCTCGCGCGCTTTTTTGGCGTAGCCGGCAATCTGTTTCTCCACCTCGGCGAACGACAGCAGGTCGCAATCGCGCAGCACCGGCACCATCAGCCCGCGGTCGGTCGATACCGCCACGCCGATGTCCCAGTAATCGTGGTAGATGATGTCGTTGTTCTCGATCGAGGCATTGACGACCGGGTGCTGCTGCAGCGCCTTTACCGCTGCCTTGACAAAAAACGACATGAAGCCGAGGCGCACGTCGTGCTGTTTCTCGAACGATTCCTTGTAGCGCTTGCGGATCTCCATCACCGCGCCCAGATCCACCTCGTTGAAGGAGGTGAGCATGGCGGTCGAGCTCTGGGACTCGATCATGCGTTCGGCGATGCGGGCGCGCATGCGCGACATCGGCACGCGGCGCTCCTCGCGTGCTCCCGCCGGCGCACTGCGTGCAGGGGCGGATGCCGGTTTCTTTTCGGCCGGGGCGGCAGGTTTTTTGTCGCCGCCGCTCTCGAGGAAGCTCAGCACGTCGGCCTTGGTCAGCCGGCCGTCGCGGCCCGAGGCCGGTATCACGCCCGGATCGAGGTCGTGCTCCTCCACCAGGCGGCGGACCGAGGGCGACAGCGGCTTCTGTTCACCACTCTTCCGGGTCTCCTCGCGCGCCGCCGGCTTTTCTTCCGTCTTTCCCTGTTTCGGCTCAGGCTCGGCCTTCGACTCCTTTGCCGGGGCCTCACCTTCCTCGACGATCGCGATCACCTCGTCGGCGCCGACCGTCGCACCGTCCTCGGCCTTGATCTCCTTGAGCACCCCGGAAACGGGCGCTGGCACTTCCAGTACCACCTTGTCGGTCTCGATATCGACCAGGTTCTCGTCGCGCGTGATCGCATCACCCGCTTTCTTGTGCCAATTGACCAGCGTTGCCTCGGTGACGGACTCCGGCAACTGTGGAACCTTGATTTCGGTGCTCATTGCGACTCCATTTTCCTGACTTTGCTACGGGACTGTTCCCGGTTGCCGAGACCCAGGGCGTCTTCGACCAGCGCCTGCTCCTCGATTTGATGTTGCCTGGCATAGCCCGTGGCCGGCGCCGCAGATGCCGCGCGGCCTGCGTACACCAGGTTTTGCCGGCGGTTCAACGGTTCCTGCAGGCGGTGCCTGATCTGGTACCAGGCGCCCTGGTTTTCCGGCTCTTCCTGGCACCACACGATCTCGCGGGCCTCGCGGTACTGCTTGAGAATCGCCGCGTACTCGTCCCGCGGGAACGGATAAAGCTGCTCGATGCGCACGATGGCCATGTCGTCGATGTCTTCCTTGGCGCGGCGCTCCACGAGGTGGTAGTAGACCTTGCCGCTGCAGAACACCACGCGTTTGACCTTGCCCGCGTCCAGCTTTTCGGTCTCGGGGATGATCAACTGGAACTTGCCGTCGGCCAGCTCTTCCAGGCCGGAATTGGCCAGCTTGTGGCGCAGCAGGCTCTTCGGCGACATCACGATCAGAGGGGTGCGGAATTCGCGCACTACCTGGCGGCGCAGCAGGTGGAATACCTGGGCCGCGTTGGTCGGCACGCACACCTGCATGTTGTTGTTCGCGCACAACTGCAGGTAGCGCTCCAGACGCGCCGAGGAATGCTCCGGCCCGGCGCCTTCGTAGCCGTGCGGCAGGAGCAGCGTCAGCCCGCACAGGCGGTTCCACTTGGCGCCGCCCGAGCTGATGAACTGGTCGATCATGACCTGCGCGCCGTTGGCAAAATCGCCGTACTGCGCTTCCCACAGCACCAGGGCGTTGGGCCGCGCAGTGGCATAGCCGTACTCGAACCCGACCACCGCTTCTTCGGAAAGCAGCGAATCGTAGGCCGTGAACGGCGCCTGCCCGTCGCTGATGTGCTGCAGCGGCGTCCAGGGCTTGCTGGTGTTGTTGTCGTAATACGTGGCGTGGCGGTGGAAGAACGTACCGCGCACGCAGTCCTGCCCCGTCAAGCGCACGGCATGGCCGTCCTCGACCAGGCTGGCGTAGCAGAGGTTCTCCGCGCAGCCCCAGTCGACCGGACTTTCGCCCGCGACCATCTTGCGCCGCTCCCTGATGACGCGCTCCACCCGGTTGTGGGGTTCGAAACCCTCGGGCAACGTGCACAATTTCTCGCCCAGTTCCTGCAGGCGCTTGACGGGCACGCCGGTATCGGCCGGCTGGTCCCAGTGCTTGCCCTTGAACGGGCGCCAGTCGGTACGCGTGAATTCGCCTTCCACATGGCTGAGGGTCGCCTGCTCGAGCACGCGTCCCTCGTCGAGGCCGGCGTTATAGCTGTCCAACAGCGATTCGACCGCCTGCTCGTCCACGAGTCCCGCCTTTACCAGGCGCTCGCCATAGAGGGCGCGCGGCGTGGCGTGATTGCGGATCACGTCGTACATGCGAGGCTGGGTCACGGCCGGCTCGTCGGCCTCGTTGTGCCCCTGACGCCGATAGCAGACCAGGTCCACGAAGGCGTCCTTGCCGAAGCGCTGGCGATAAGCGAAGGCCAGGCGAATCGCCTTGAGCGCCGCCTCGGGATCGTCGCCGTTGACGTGGAATACCGGCGCTTCCAGCATCTTCGCCACATCCGTGCAATAGCGGCTGGAACGTGCGTCATGGGGATCGCTGATGGTGAAGCCGATCTGGTTGTTGGCGACGATATGGACGGTGCCGCCGGTAGCAAAACCGTTGGTCTGCGACATCTGCAGGGTTTCCATCACCACGCCCTGACCGGCGATCGAGGCATCGCCGTGGATCAGGACCGGCAGCACGTACTGGCCGCGGTGATCATCGCCGCGATCCTGGCGCGCCCGGACCGAACCTTCCACGACCGGGTCCACCGCTTCCAGGTGAGAGGGGTTGAAGGCCAGCACCAGGTGCACCGGGCCACCGTCGGTTTCCACGTCGGAGGAATAACCAAGGTGGTACTTCACATCCCCCGTGCCGTCCATTTCTTCGTGCTTGCCCTCGAATTCCGAGAACAGGTCGCCCGGCGACTTGCCGAGGATGTTGACCAGCACGTTGAGACGCCCGCGATGAGCCATCCCGATGATGATCTCCTTGACCCCGTCGGTGCCGGCACTGCGGATCAGGTCGTTCAACAACGGAATCAGGGTGTCCCCACCCTCCAGCGAGAACCTTTTCTGGCCGACGTAGCGGCGATGCAGGTAGCGCTCCAGGCCCTCGGCCGCGGTCAACTCGGCAAGCACCAGCTCGCGCGTCCTGTCATTGAGGCCAAAGCCACCGTTGCTACTTTCGATCCGCTCCGCGAGCCAGCGTCGTTCCGCCGGTTCCGACACGTAGGCGAATTCGGACGCCAGGGTCCCGCTGTAGACCTTCTGCATGAGTTCATACAGCTCGCCAAGCGGCCTCCGATCGCGCTCGCCTCCCCAATCGGTTTCCACGGTCTCGCGCAGATCGCTCTCGCCCAGTCCGAAGGCGGACGGATTCAATTCCTTCAGCCGGGGCGTTTCGGACAATTCCAGCGGATCGGTGTGCGCACATCGGTGGCCCAGCAGACGCCAGGTATCGAGCAGCCGCTGCGCGGCGCCGTCGCGCGCCCCGCCGGTCGAAACCGACGGAGCCATGCGCCGCACACTGCCGCGCGCCGCCAGCTCGGCCTCGACCGGACTGCGCAACTCATCCTCGCGGGCTCCATTGCGTTCGAAATAATCACGCCATTTCCCGGGCAGCGAGGACGGATTCTCCAGCCACTGCTCGTAAAGGGATTCGACGTAGGCGGCACTGCCGCCATAAAGAGGTGTGGATGCGTTGCGCTGCTGGATGGTTTTCATGGACTCGGGCAGGGGTGAAGGCAGGACTCCGGATGAGCCGGAGCGGGCACCGAATAGTACTGCCAGATGGACACGTGAGTAACGAGTTCCGTCCGTTGAATTGAGACGCGTTTAAAGTTTACGCAGGCTTGACCTGCGCTCACTATTGTAACAGGATGGGCGCTTAAACGCCCTTTCCACGCCGTTTCCCGCATGGATTCGCCCGGCGACTTCACGCTCCCCGCCCAGCGAACTCGCTTTTACCCTGAGCCCGTCCATCCGCAGCGATACGGGCTCCAGAGGTTCAAACCGGCCACCGGCCGACGCCGGAGCCGGGCGTTCCCGAAGAACGCCCAAAAGGGGCCTCTTCACGGCATCCGAGCTTGAATCGACTTGACGCGGACGCGATAATGGATGTCAGTTCCACCCAGGGCATGCCCATGCTCGATGCCGAGCGCTATCCCCTGCTCTCACGAATCGAATCGCCCGCCGACCTGCGGCGGCTGCCCGAACAGGATTTACTGTCGGTGGCCGACGAGGTTCGCGCCTACCTGATCGAAACCGTGAGCGGCACCGGCGGACACTTCGCCGCCGGGCTCGGCACCGTGGAATTGACGGTTGCCCTCCATTACATCTACAACACGCCCGATGACCGCATCGTCTGGGACGTCGGCCACCAGGCGTACCCGCACAAGGTCCTCACCGGGCGTCGCGACCAGCTGCACACCATCCGCAAGTTCGGCGGACTGGCCCCCTTCCCGCGCCGCCCCGAAAGCCCCTACGACACGCTCGGCGTCGGCCACGCCGGCACCGCCGCCGGCGCAGCGCTCGGCATGGCACTCGCCATCCGCCAACTACAGTCCGAGCGCAAGGTGGTCGCCGTCGTCGGCGATGGCGCCATGACTGCGGGCATGGCCTTCGAGGCCCTGAACCATGGCGGCGATGCACGCCCCGACATGCTGGTGATCCTCAACGACAACGCCATGTCCATCTCCGAGAACGTGGGCGCCATGGTCAACTACCTGAGCGGCCTGCTTTCCGGGCGCCTTTATACATCGATGCGCGAAGGCGGCAAGCGGGTGCTCTCGCACATGCCCGCGGCCTGGGAACTGGCCCGGCGTTCCGAAGCCGCGGTCAAGGGCATGGTGACCCCCGGTACGCTGTTCGAGGAACTGGGCTGGAACTATGTCGGTCCCATTGACGGCCACGACCTGCCGGCGCTGGTACGGACCCTGAAGAACATGCGGGGACTGAGCGGACCGCAGTTCCTGCACATCGTCACCCGCAAGGGCAAGGGCTACGCCCCGGCCGAGGCCGACCCCATCGCATGGCACGGTCCCGGCAAGTTCGATCCGGCCTCGGGCGAGATGGCGAAGAAATCCGCCCAGCCCACCTATTCCAAGATTTTCGGCCAGTGGCTGTGCGACATGGCCGCCCGTGACGAACGCCTGTACGCCATCACCCCGGCCATGCGCGAGGGCTCCGGCCTGGTCGAATTCCAGCGCCAGTATCCCGATCGCTATGCCGATGTCGGTATCGCCGAGCAGCATGCCGTCACGCTCGCGGCCGGTCTCGCCATCGAAGGCCTGAAGCCGGTGGTCGCGATCTATTCGACCTTCCTGCAGCGCGGCTACGACCAGTTGATCCACGACGTCGCCATCCAGAACCTGCCGGTGGTATTCGCCATCGACCGCGCGGGAATCGTCGGCGGCGACGGCGCCACGCACCAGGGCGCCTTCGACCTGACCTACCTGCGCTGCGTGCCCAACATGGTGGTCATGGCACCGGCAGACGAAAACGAATGCCGCCGGATGCTGACCACCGCCTACGAACTGGATCAGCCGAGCGCGGTCCGCTACCCGCGCGGCAGCGGCCCGGGGGTGGAAACGGAAAAGGCGCTGAATACGCTTCCCGTCGGCAAGGGCGAAGTACGGCGTCGCGGGAAATCCGTCGCATTGCTGGCTTTCGGTGCCCTGGTGCCCGCAGCCGCCGAAGTGGCCGAGGCACTGAATGCCACGCTGGTTAACATGCGTTTCGTCAAGCCGCTCGACATCGATCTCATCCGCGAGATGGCGGACACACACGCACATTTGGTGACGATCGAGGACAACGTCGTCGCGGGCGGCGCGGGCAGCGGCGTCAACGAAGTGCTGGCCGAACTCGGTCTGTCCACCCCCATGCTCAATATCGGCCTGCCCGACGACTTCTGCGATCACGGCAACCGCGAAGAAGTGCTCGCCGACATCGGGCTCGATGCGGCCGGCATGGAACACCGCATCCGCGAGTGGCTTGATGCCGGCGAATCGGACACCCGGGCGGAGGCCTCCTGAGCATGGAATGGGAAGTCACACCATCGATTGTGCCGGGTGCCATCGAGGACGTGCAGGCGCAGCGCGACGAACGGCGCATGTCGATCGACGCCGTCGGCATCAGCCGCCTGAAACTCCCGGTCCGGGTAGAGGACGCGGGCGACATCCAGCACACCGTGGCCGAAGTCCGCTGCGCGGTGGAACTGCCGCCGGAACGGCGCGGGACCCACATGTCACGCTTCGTGGCCCTGCTTGCGGACGAACAGGCACCGGTATCCTCAAGCGCGCTGCCCGCTCTGCTGGCCGCCATGGCGGAACGGCTCGAAGCACGGGCGGCGGAAATCGAATTCGTGTTCCCGTTTTTCGTACGCAAACAGGCCCCCGTGTCCGGCGTCGTCAGTCCGATGGACTACGAAGTGCGTCTCAGCGCCCGGCTGTGGGGCGGGGTGACCCGCACCACGACACAGGTCACCGTGCCCGTCACCAGCCTGTGCCCGTGTTCGAAGGAAATCTCGGCCTACGGTGCGCACAATCAGCGTTCGCACGTGAATGTATCGGTGGACGGCACGGCCTGCGGCATCGGCGACCTCGTCGCCCTGGTGGAAAGCGAGGCCTCGGCCCCGCTCTACGGGCTGCTCAAGCGCGCGGACGAAAAACAGGTCACCGAACAGGCTTATGAAAACCCGAAGTTCGTGGAAGACATGGTGCGCGACGTGGCCTTGCGCCTCAAGGCCCGGCCCGGCATCGGGCATTTCCGGGTTGAAGTGGAAAATTTCGAATCCATCCACAACCACTCGGCCTATGCCGTCATAGAAAGCGCCGGCAGCCAACACGAATAAAACAGGAATTCCCTGCTGCGCAGGTCGGACCGGGTTTTACGACATCCTCTCCGTCGTCTGGCTTGTGGTTATAAGGAATCCGCTCGGGCGCGTCCGATGATCAGCGTCACCCTTCATCGCGCTCGCGGGAGGCGGCGGCGGAAGCGGCGGCTAGCTGGCGCAGCAGGTCGCGGTTGAACACTTTCTGGAAAGCCAATTGGCATTCGGACGACATGGCCTCGAGCTGCGCCGCATCGATGCGCATGACCAGTACCGGCGTCAAGGCCACTGCGCGGCTGCGCACGGCACGTCCCGCCATCAACGACAAGGCCCCCAGGGTTTCGCCCCGGCGAAGCAGGTCAATCTGGCGCCCGTCACGCTCCAACGCCAGCTCGCCGGAAACCACAATGTAAAACGCACGCTCCCCGGCACCGGCAGCGACAACTTCCTGATCCTCGTCGTAGTTGCGCCAGTCACTGTGCGTTACCGCTTCCCATACGGCGGCATAACTGAAATCACGGAAGAACGGCATATGGCGGACAATGTCGAAGCGATCCTGCAACTCCAGCCGTCCGGCGTCCTGGTCGAATTCCGCCACCACCCGTGCCAGCAAAGCCGCCATGGCCAGTGCATTCGGGAAACGCCTGGACGGATCCTTCTCCATCGCGCGTTCTATCAATTTGGCCAGTGAGCGTGGCACACTTGCTCGCAACTTGAGCAGCGGCGGCGGCGTAGCATAAATGATCTGGTGCACAAGGTGCGATAGATTCTCGCCGTAGAAAGGGCGTTTGCTGGTAAGCAATTCATAGCCGACTATACCCAGCGAATACACGTCGGACAACGCCGTTGCCGTGCCGCTCTTCACCTGCTCCGGCGCCATGTAGCTCGGCGAGCCAACCAGGCCGGTCACGGTCTGGGTACCGGTCAGGGAATGTACGGCCACACCGAAATCGATGATCTTGGGCGTGCCGTCGGGCATGAGCAGGATATTGCTGGGCTTGATGTCGCGATGAATGATGCCGCGCCGGTGTGCATAATCCAGCGCCTTGGCGCATGCAAAGAGGATTTCGGCTACCTGGTGCTGCGGCAGCAAATCAATCAGTTTGGTATAGACACTGAGTGGCGTAGCGCCACGCAGATACTCGGTCACGACGTAGGCGTCTTCACCCGACGTTCCTGCATCGAGGACCGAAACCAGGTTGGGATGGTTCAATTCCCCGGCCAGCCGCGCCTCGTTCACATGCAGTTTGCGCCGGGTATGTGCCCGGTCGGGCCGCACGTGATTGGGATGGTAGAGCTTGAGCGCCACATCGGAACCGCGCTCCACATCGTGGGCCAGGTAAACCGTGCTGGTACTGCCACGCCCCAACTCGCGCGTAATGACATAACGCCCGATTCGCTCAAGACTTCTTTGTACAGCCATCTCTGTCATTTTAATACACGCTGCCCCGATCAGCTCTTGTGTCCGGGTGGTTAGCCGGCCCGGTCTTTTTTTTCTACGGCGTAGCTTATAACTATTGTCAGTGTTTATACAAGTATTGTCAGCCCCCACATAATCGCGCCCGCTACCGCGCCGGCCGCGATGTCATCGGCCATGATTCCCGTACCGCCTCCCAGCCGGCGGTCCAGCCACCCGATCGGCCACGGCTTGAGAATATCGAAAAGACGGAAAAACACAAAGGCCAACACGAACCAACGCCAGTCGAGCGGCACCATGGCACAGGCAATCAACTGGCCTGCCACTTCGTCGAAATTGATCCCCGGGTGATCGTGCACACCGAGGCGACGCGCCGTGTGCCCGCAGATCCAGACACCGGTCACAACCATAACGAAAGTGACAATGGCATACGCTACGGGTCCGGCCACGTGCAATCCCCATGCCAGCGCCAGCGCCAGCACCGCGCCCCAGGTGCCGGGTGCATACGGACTCAGGCCGGTTCCCAGTCCGAAGGCGAGCCAGGCCATCGGATCGCCGCCCAGCGCATCCACCGTCGTCGTGTGTGAGCGACGCAACTTCATGAGAAGTGACGGTAACCATGAACCGCACCGTTCAACGGCCGGCCGTCCAGATGCAATCCGGGTTCGGCCCGGACCCGTCCGATGCAATGCAGTTCACAACCAAGCCGCGTCATGTCGAGTGTGGTTGCCTCGGCTTGCGGAATGCTCAACAGCAGTTCGTAATCATCGCTGGGGCCGAGCGCGTCCTCGAGTGTTGCATTACCCGCCAGGGGAATATCGCCCGCAACCAGTTCCGCACCCAGGCCGCCGGAGGCTGCGAGCAGCTTGGCCAGATCACCTGCCAGGCCGTCCGAGATATCGATGGCGGCATCGGCACGAGCAGCCAGTTCACGCGCCACCTTCACGCGAGGTTCGGGCCAGGCGTAGGCGGCTACCGCGGATGCATCTATTGGTGCGCCTTTTTGCAGGGCACGCAGTCCGGCGGCGCCGCCGCCCAATGCGCCCGTGACCCATAACGTATCGCCCGCCCGCGCACCGGCGCGGGTAAGTGCCTTGCCATGTCCCACCTGACCGACCAGGGTCACGCTCACGGACATCGGCCCGCGGGCGAGATTACCGCCCACCAGTGCGACACCCGTGCGCTCGGCCAGGGTGGAAAACGCATCAGAAAAATCCTCGACCCACGATTCCGCCACTTCGGGCAGCGTCAGCGACAACAGCGCCCAGGCCGGATCGGCGCCCATCGCGGCCATATCACTCAGATTGACGGCCAACGCACGGTGGCCCAACGCCGCGGGGGGGAATTCGTGTTCCGGGAAATGCCGGCCTGCCACCAGCGTGTCGGTGGTGAGTACCAGCGTGTGATCCGGAACCGGCTCCAGGAGCGCGGCATCGTCGCCTACACCAAGCGTGACATCCTCGCGGCGGGCGCCGCGTCCCGTGAAGTAACGCGCGATGAGTTCGAACTCATCCACGGTGCCCGCCTTCGCGCCGGGGATCGTCCTCCGGACGGGCCTGGGCGGCCAGGTGATCGAGTACCCCGTTGACAAAGCGGTGTCCGTTGTCCGCGCCGAAGGTCTTGGCGAGCTCCACCGCCTCGTTGATGATGATCGATACCGCGAGTTCGCGGCGGTCGCGAAGTTCACAGGCACCCACCAGCAGAATCGCATGCTCGACCGGATCGATGTCATCCGCCGCACGATCCAGTTCCGGCTGGAGCAGGTTGTCCAGTGCGGCGCGGTCGTTGAGCACCGTCGACACCAACTCGCGGAAATAGAGTTGATCCATGTCGCCCGTTACGCGTTCGCGCAGGAACTCGGACACCAGCACCGGGCTATCACCCCCGGCCACCAGGCCCTGGTAGATCGCCTGCACGGCCAGGCGGCGCGCACCTCGACGTCCGCGCTTAGACGAACCGCTTGCGGAATCTGGTTTCATGGGAATGCCATTCAGAGCCTGGCCGGGCCGCCTTCTGCCAACCGTGTGATGACCGCAGCGGCTTCCATCGCCGCCATTGCCGCTTCGCCACCCTTGTTGCCGCCCTTGCCTCCGGCACGGTTAAGCGCCTGCTCGAGGGTATCGGTAGTGAGCACCGCGAGACCGACCGGCACCTGCGTGTCGAGTTGCACGCGTGCCAGTCCATCCACCGACGCCCGGCACACGTGATCGAAATGCGGGGTCTCGCCACGAATCACCGCCCCGCAGGCCACGATGGCTGCATACCGCCCGCTGCGGGCCGCGGCCATCGCCGCCGGCGGCAATTCCCAGGCGCCGGACACGCCCGCTTCCTCGATCCGGCCGGCATCGACGCCCGCACGCAGAAGCACATCACGAGCACCTGCCGCCAGGCGTTCGGTCACCAGCGCATTGAACTGCGCGGTGAGGATGAGATAGGCACCGGCGTGTGCGGACTGCTTGGGCATGACGATTACTTCTTGATTTAGACGGAAATTATACCAACGCGGTCCCGGCGCACCGGCGTTTCATTCCTCGATGTAGCCGGTGATCTCCAGGCCGAAGCCGGAAATAGCCTGCATGCGGCGCGGGGCCGAATAGACCTGCATGCGGCGCACGCCGAGGTCGGTCAGGATCTGGGCGCCGATGCCGTAGGTGCGAAGCGCATCCGCCTCTTCCTCGCCGACAGCGGCTCGCGAGGCCGAACCGACGCCGGCCTGCTCGATCTGACCGATCAACGCAGCCGGATCTTCGGGCTGGCGCAGCAGGACCAGCACCCCGCCCTCGCGACCGATGCGTTCCATGCCCGCGGCCAGTGGCCAGCCCAGTGCCGGCCACTGTATGCCGAGGACGTCGCCCAGCGTGCTTTGCAGTTGCACGCGCACCCGGGTGTCCTTTTCGGGATCGATCTCGCCGCGCACCAGCGCCAGGTGCACCGCGGCATGCACGTGATCCTCGTAGGCCACCAGCCTGAACTCACCGAACGGCGTCGGCACGGTGCGCTCGATCAGGCGTTCCACGCTCTTTTCGGTGCGCAGCCGGTAGCGGATCAGGTCGGCGATGGTGCCTACCTTCAGGCCGTGCTCACGGGCGAAGCGGATCAACTCCGAGCCGCGCTTCATGCTGCCGTCCTCGTTGACGATCTCGCTGATGGCGGCTGTCTGTCCTGCCCCGGCCAGGCGCGCCAGATCCACCGAGGCCTCGGTATGGCCGGCGCGGCAGAGCACGCCGCCCTCGGCGTAACGCAACGGGAAAATATGCCCGGGCCGGTTGAAGTCCCCGGGCCGGACCTCGGGATCGGCCAGCGCGCGGATGGTGCGCGCGCGGTCGTGCGCGGAAATGCCGGTGGTCGTGCCGTGGCGATAGTCCACGGATACCGTGAACGCCGTCTGGTGCATTTCAGTGTTGTCGGGCACCATCTGCGGCAGGTGCAGGCGCTCCAGTTGCCCGCGGGTGGTGGGCAGGCAGATGATGCCGCTGGTATGGCGCACGAAAAAGGCCACCTGTTCCGAGGTGGCCGTGGCGGCCGCCATGATCAGGTCGCCCTCGTTCTCGCGGCCCTTGTCGTCCATCACGACCACCATGCGGCCCGCCGCGATCTCGGCGACCAGTTCGGGAATCGGATCCGTCGCGAGTTCCAGTTCCACCGGCTGGGTCTTCACTTCCTTCGTCTCGGCATGGCTTTTCATGCTGTCTATTGTCCCATGACAGCGCCCCATTCGCCACACGAAGCACAATGTATCTTGACAGCCGCAGGCAGGCGTCCGATGATTGCCGGATTGCAGCACGGACCGGATGCCGCCACGCCGATGCCCCTGGTCGATCCCCTCTCGCAGCCCGTCCCGGGATTCGGGCCGATGATCCTCGTCCCGTTCGCCATCACCCTCGGACTCTCTTTCCTGATCGGGCTGGAACTGCACCGCTACCTGCGCAGCGAAGGCCCGGGGCTCGGCTTCGGCACCGCACGCACCCTGGCCCTGATCGGCACGGCCGGCTTCCTGTTCGCGCTGCTCGACACCCACTATTGGCTTTACCTGCTTGGCTTTGCGGGCCTGACGGTCTGGCTCGCGCTGTATTACCGCGAGCGGTTGCGCAGCGGCGAAGGCGGATTGCTGGTGCCGCTCATTGCCCTGCTGACCTACCTCCTCGGCCCGCTCACCCAACGCACGCCGTTCTGGTTCCCGATCCTGCTGGCAACGCTGATCCTGCTGCTCCTGGCAGAGAAGCCACGCATCCGGCGCTTCGAGGACTGGCTGCCCGAGGGCGAAGTCACGACCGTGCTGAAGTTCGTGATCATGGCGGGCATCATCCTGCCGCTACTGCCCACGCAGCAGATCGCCTCGTTCATCCCGGTCACCTACCGCCAGACCTGGATGGCCGTGGTGGCGGTCTCGGCCATTTCCTACCTGAGCTACCTGGCCCAGGCCTATTTCTTCAAGCGCCGGGGATTGCTCCTGACCGGCGTCCTGGGAGGGCTGTATTCGAGCACCGCCGCCACCTTCGTCATCGGCAAGCAGGCCCGCCGCATACCGCACGCGGGCACGGTGTCCGCGGCGCTCGTGCTCGCCACGGCCATGATGTACGTGCGCCTGTTTGTCCTGGCCCTGATCCTCGCGCCGAAGCTGATCGACCGTCTCGCCCCGGTGTTCGGCGCAGGCGCCGCCGTCTCCGCACTCGCCGCAGGCGGCATCTGGCTGCTCTTCGCCCGCGAGGAACGAGGCGGCACGACCGAACCGCCGCACCACCCGCTGGAATTGCGCACGGCCCTTATCTTCGCGGCGCTGTTCGTGCTGTTCGCCAGCCTCACCGCACTGGTTCTCGATCATTACGGGATCAGCGGGCTCAAGACCCTGTCGCTGGTCGTGGGCTTCACCGACATCGATCCTTTCATCCTGTCGCTGTTCGGCGGCCATTACGAGGTCGCGCCGCACCTGATCGTGACTGCCGTCATCGTCGCCTCGGGCAGCAACAACCTGCTGAAAAGCTTTTATGCCGCGGGCATGGCGCGCAACCGTGCGGTCATGCCGGGTGTGGCGGTCCTGGCGGCACTGGCCCTGGGTTCGTTCGCCTACGCCTTCCTGTAGAAGGACGCTTCCCTGCTGGGTCCCGGCCTTCGCCGGGACGACGGGGTTGCAGCCATTTTGAACGTCGACTTGAGCCAGATCATCGCCTGTAAAAGCCGGGCTGATATCCTGAATCGGCAATGAACGCGCCAGACGCCCACGCCTTCACCATCCTGTGCATCAACGCCGGTTCGTCGTCGGTCAAGACGGCGCTATTCCGGGTGGTGTCGGGGGAATCGCCACGACGCATTGCCACCCTGTCGGTCAGCGGCATCGGCGAGGACACGGCCACGCTCGACTGCCGGCTGCCGGGAGAGGGAAACGAAGACCGGCGGCAGCTTGACGCCTCCGATCACCGGGAGGCGATCGCCGCCCTGCTGGATGCCCTGCGACAACGGGACCTGCTCGCACCGGACGCCATCGGACACCGCATCGTGCGCAGTCCACCGGGGCACAGCGGACCCGCCCTGCTCGACGCCGAACTGCGTCGCCGGCTCGAGGCCGTCCGCGAATTGGCGCCGCTGCACGTCCCGCCGGAGCTGGCGGCCATCGACGCTGCCGAAACGCATTTCCCCGACGCGGTACAGAGCGTGTGCTTCGACAACCATTTCTTCTCCCGACTGCCGGACGTGGCCCGGCGCCTGCCGCTGCCGCGCGGGCTCGACGAGGCCGGCATCCGGCGCATCGGGTATCACGGCCTCTCCTATGAATACATCGTCAGACAATTGCCAGCGGACAGCGGCCGAACGGTGATCGCCCACCTGGGCAACGGCGCAAGCCTCGCCGCCGTAAGAGACGGCCGGCCGGTCGACACCACGATGGGCTACACGCCGACCGGCGGCCTGATGATGGGCACCCGCAGTGGCGACCTCGATCCCGGCGCCCTGGTGGCCGCCATGCGCATGAAAAAACTCGATGCCGACGGCCTGGAGCGTCTGGTTGATCAGCAATCCGGCCTGGCCGGCGTCTCGGGCGGCGAATCCTCGATGCAGGCACTACTCGACCAGGCAAATGACGACAACGCCGCCGCACAGGCCCTCGCGCTGTTCTGCTACATCGCCCGCAAGCACCTGGGCGCCATGATCGCCGTGCTTGGCGGCATCGACACGCTCGTGTTCACCGGCGGCGTGGGCGAAAACGCGTCGACGGTCCGCGCGCGTATTCTCGACGGCCTGGACGATCTGGGGCTGTGTATAGACCCGCGGGCAAATACCAGAAGCGCTACAGATATCGGCAAGCCGGATTCAAGAGCACGGATCCGCGTCATCGCCACCGACGAGGACTGGATCATTGCCGAGCACACGGCCCGGCTGCTGCTACGGAAAGTAACGGCCGGATAACCGTTACGACGCATCAAACCGGATACAGAACAACACTGACAAAGGAGACATGCCCATGACCGCTTCCCCGCTGACGCTGACGTCCCATGGTGCCGCCGAACAGGTCACCGGGTCCTGCCACCTGCTCGAAGTCGCGGGACACCGGATACTCGTCGACTGCGGCATGTTCCAGGGCAGCCATGAGAACGAAAAAGAGAACCACGCGGAACTCGGCTTCGACCCGGCGAGCATCGACATCGTGCTGCTCACCCACGCCCATCTCGACCACTGCGGCCGCCTGCCCCTGCTCGTCAAGCAAGGCTACAAAGGCGAGATCGTGTGCACGGCCGGCACCCGCGATCTGGCGCGCCTGGTTCTGCTGGACTCGGCGCACATCGCCGAGGAAGAAGCGGAACGACGTAACCGCAAGGCCCGCCGCGGCGGCCATCCCGAATCCGAACCGCTCTATACCGTCACCGAGGCCATGGATGCGATCGGCGCGTTCACCCGCACGGCCGCCTACGGCAAGCCGCTGGAGATCCTGCCCGGTATCGAGGCCACCTTCCACGATGCGGGGCATATCCTGGGTTCGGCCAGCATCGAGATTCTCTGCCCGGTCGAGGGCGGCGAACGCCGAATCCTGTTCTCGGGTGACCTCGGCAACGGCGGCCGCCCCCTGCTTAACGACCCCGCCCCGCCACAAGGCTGCGACTACATCATCACCGAATGCACCTACGGCGACCGCAACCATCGTTCGCTGCAGGAATCCGTCGAAGAGCTCTACACGGCCGTCACCGAGACGATCAACGGCGGCGGCAACCTGGTCATCCCCACCTTCGCGCTGGAACGCGCGCAAGAGATTCTGTATTACCTCAGGGTCGGCATCGAACAGAACAAACTGCCGCAACACCTGTCCGTGTATCTCGACTCGCCCATGGCCATCACCGCGACCGAGATCTTCCGCCGCCACCCCGAATGCCTGAGCAAAAAGTTCATCGGCGAACTGGAGGGACGCGAACCCTTTTCTTTTCCGGGACTGAAGATGTCGCGTACCGTCGTCGAGTCCCAGGCCGTGAACCACGTCGACAGCGGCGCCGTGATCCTCGCCGGCTCGGGCATGTGCACCGGCGGGCGCGTGCGCCATCACCTGAAGTACAACCTGTGGCGCAAGGAATGCGGCGTCGCCTTCGTCGGCTACGCCGCAAACGGCACCCTCGCCCGCACCATCATCGACGGCGCGAAGCACATCCGGCTTTTCGGCGAAGACATCGCAGTCAAGGCCAGGATGTGGACGATCAACGGCTTCTCCGCCCACGCCGACCGCACCGAACTGCTGAACTGGCTGAATGCCTGCGGCAAGCCGCGCAAAACCTTCCTCGTCCACGGCGAACCCGACCGGGGCATGACCGCTCTGGAAAAATCCCTCGGGGGAAAAGGCTGGGACACCCAACGCCCCGAACCGCACCAACCCATCGACCTGACATGAGCGCTCTGCTTGGAACACGCGTCTCGATGTCCGCTTTCGACTGCGGATTCAATGGATCGACGCAACACATTGTGCGAAACGCTCGGCAGGCCAGCCCCCAGAAATGGGAGCCAGGGGCCAGGTTCGAATTGCCATGCTGATTCAACCTTGACCGCTTTTATTTACCACATCCGATTTAGCCGCCCGCTGTCTTTCCTCCCCGCGTAGCCGGCGGGGGCGCCACGATCGGCAGGTGGCTGCTGCCGACGAGGGAGCGGTTGAACTGCGGCAACGTAGTTTTCATCAGCGTCCGGTACTGCGTTTCGGCCTCGTCCAGCTCCGCGTCCAACTTGTGCAGCACCTGCAGCGAGGCGTCCGTCGGCGGATAGCCCGGATCACCGTAGACGTCGCCGGCACCGGTACCCATTTCGCCGTTGAGCCAGATCAGGTGCAGGTACAACCCGTACTTGGCCAGGTAGCTCTTTTCGTCACTGTTGGCGAGCGCGGTCGACAGGAGTTTGTTCTCCAACGCCTCGATCGCCTGGTTCATGTCCGCAATGCGCTTGAGCATCGCCTTGTTACCGGCCTTGCCTTCCGAATCGAGCATGGCCAGCTCGGTCTGCAGCTGCTTGCGCAGCCACTCGATCCGGTTGACCATCCGTGACACGCTGGTGATGTCGTCGCGCACGTGGAGCAGCGTTTTCACGCGGGCCCGGGTCTGCTCCGGCGTCTCGGGCGAGCGCGGATCGGGCATCACGTGCAATGGTGCGCTGTAGGTCTTGCCCTCGACGGTAACCTGCACCGTGTATATTCCGGGCGCCACCAATGGGCCCACCTCGGCCTCACGTATGCCCCAGTGGGTAATCGGGCGCGAATTCTTTCCCAGGAAACGCAGCGCATTCCAGACATGGGGATTGGTCGAGGGTGTGGAACGCAGCTTGATCAGCTTCGGAGGCGCGTAGCGCAAATCCCAGTACACGCGATTGATGCCGGCGGCGGGTTCCGCATCCGAGTTGGGCCGCCAACCCCCGTATTCCCCGGACTCATAATGCGGATCGAGTCCGGGCTCGTGGGAACCGTGCAACTTGAGACGACGCACCAGGCGACCCTGGTCGTCCAGGATGGCGACCTTGAGCGCCTTCTTGCCCTTCGGTACGGCATCCAGCGAAAAGTCGACAAAAGCATGCGCGCCACGGAAGAAGCGGTACGCGGGCCGGGACTCGAAAACGTGTACCGGCGATTTGGCTGTCTTGTACGTCATCTGCTCCAGTGGCGTGATGTCTTCGAGCACGTAGATGCCGCGGCCATAGGTGGAAACGACCAGGTCGTGGAAGTTCTCCTGCACGGTCTCCCAGCTCACCGGCGCATGCGGCAGGCCCGCCTGCAGGGGCATCCACCGGCCTCCGGCATCGAACGAGACGTAGAGCGCGTTGCCGGTTCCCGCGAACAGCAAATCGCGGTCGTTGGGGTCTTCGGCAACCGAACTCACGCTGCTCGTCGGGCTGACCGGGATGCCGTGCACGATGAGCTGCCAGTGCGCCCCGTAATCGGTGGTCTTGTAGATATAGGGCCTGGAGTCGCCCATCAGGGTGCGGTCGACTGCAATGTACGCCGTACCGGCGGTAAAGTGCGATGCCTCGATGCGGCTGATCGTGCCCCACGGCTTCAGACCCGGAATATGGCGGGTCACGTTGGTCCAGTGGCCACCGCCGTCACGCGTGAGCCAGACCTGGCCGTCGTTGGTGCCCGCCCAGATCATCCCCTTCTTTACCGGCGATGGCGCGATGGCAAAGACCACCTCGCCGTAGAACTGGCCGAGGTTGTCCTGCCTGCGCATCTTGCCCTTGTCGGGAATGCCCCCCGACGGAACCAGGTATGTCGGGCCGTGCGCCGACAGGTCGGGACTGATCACCTGCCAGGACTGCCCGCCGTTGGTGGTCTTGAAGATCACCTGGCAGCCGTAATAAACGGTGTTGTGATCGAACGGATCGATGGCGAGCGGCGGCGACCAGTGGCAGCGGTACTTGACCGCCTGCGGAGGGGCATCCAGGGAATGCTCGGGCCACGGGCTTACCGCCCGTGCATAGCCTACGCGGGTGTCAAGCCTCGTGATCTCGTCTCCGTAACAACTACTCCAGACGATGTGCGGGTCACTCGGGTCCGGATAGGTGAACCCGGACTCGCAGCCGCCGAGCGGTTCCTGCCACTCGCCCGGGTCGATCAGCGGCGTGGAGTCCGGGTAGGCCGGGGCCCGCCCGGCATCGTCATCCTGCATGTTGGCGTACACCCAGTAGGGCACCTGGTTGTCCACCGCGACGTGATACATCTGCCCGATCGGCAGCCACACATGGTGCCAGTTGCGCCCGCCCGTGGTGCTGATGTCCGCACCGCTGTCGTCGCTGATCATCATGTGTTTCGCATCGTGCGGGTCAATCCAGATGTCGTGGTTGTCCCCGCCCCAATCCACTTTCCGGAACGTCCGGCCGCCGTTGCCGGAAACGTAGAATCCGTTGCTCGCGACATAGACCTGGTCTTCGTTCGAGGGCGAGACCGCGATCCGTACCGAATACCCGGCGCGTTCCGTCAGCAGACGGCTGTAATTCTCGACGTGCCAGTGACGGCCCCCGTCGTCGGAACGCCACAGGGCCCCCTGCTTCGCGGTCTCGATCAACGCATACACGCGCTCGGGATCGGAACGTGCGACGGCCACGTCGATCTTGCCGAGCGGACCGTGCGGCAGGCCCTTGTCCTCGATCCGGTGCCAGCTATCGCCACCATCGCGGGTAACGTACACGCCGCTCGACTTGCCGCCGCCGATCATCTGCCATGGACGAAGCCGCCACTGCCAGAGGCCGGCAAACAGGATATGCGGGTCCTGGGGATCCATCGCCAGCCCGGAACAGCCGGTATTGCCATTGACGAAGAGCACATGCTTCCAGGTCTTGCCGCCGTCCTCGCTGCGCCAGACGCCCCGCGAGTCTTCCTTGCGCGTTCCCGTGCCCATTGTGCACACGAACACGTTGTTCGAATCCTGGGGATTGACCAGGATGCGCGCGATCAGCCCCGCGTCCTCCAATCCCATGTGCTGCCACGAACGGCCGCCGTCATTGGAGCGGTACACGCCGTCGCCCGGCGTGATGCCGTTGCGGATGACCCACGACTCGCCCGTGCCCGCCCAGACGGTGGCAGGCCGCTCGGGATCCACCGCGAGCGCCCCGATGGATTGCACCGGCTCCTTGTCGAAAACCGGCTGGAAATGGAATCCACCGTCGGTGGATTTCCACACCCCGCCCGAGGCCGCGCCGACGTAGTACACGTTCGGCTCGCCGGGCACACCGACCACGGCGCTTGCACGGTTGCCGTGCTGCGGACCGATGAATCGAAAGCGCAATGCCTTGAATTGCGTGGCCGACGGGCCGCTGGCCGCGGTGGCCGACGTTATGCCTAACAGCATCAGCAAAGAGACAGCAGCAAATCGCTTGAAAAATCTACAACCGTGTATTTTCATTTCCGGGTTACCTCCGCAATGGCACCGCGATGGCGGCAGCCGGTCTGCATACTCATACGTCCTGTCCCCTGGTTTCCAGCAAGCGTGCCAGGTAGCGGGCGATCATGTCCACTTCGAGATTGACGTGCGTGCCGACTTCGTAATTGCTCATGACGGTCCGTTCCATGGTGGCGGGGATGATGGCGACTTCGAATTCGGCGCCGTCCACCGCGTTGACGGTAAGGCTCACGCCGTCCACGGCAATCGAGCCCTTGGCAACGATCAGTGGCGCGAGCGATTCGGGCGCGGCGAAACGCAGGCGCCAGGCGCGTGCGTCCTGGCGGAGCGAGACCAGCGTGCCGATGCCGTCCACGTGACCGCTCATGAGATGCCCGCCGAGTGCATCGCCCATCGCAAGCGCCGGTTCGAGGTTCACCGGTGCGCCCTCCACCAAATCGCCAAGCGTGGTCAGGGATAACGTTTCCGCGGACACGTCGGCACGAAATATCGCGTCGACCGGATCGACCACGGTCAGACAAACACCGTTCACCGCGATGCTCGCGCCCGGTGCAAGAGCAACGGGTTCGAGCACGTCCGTGCAATCGACTTCGAGCCGCTGGTCGCCGCCGCGTGCCTCGCGTGATTTGATATGCCCTGTGCCCTGGACTATGCCGGTAAACATCTCACTCCTTCTCCGGTTGCAATCGAATGCGTACGTCACGCCCGGCGCGGCGCGCCCATATCACGCGCCAACGCGGCGGGTCGGGGATGGCGGCGACGTCCTCCACCGCGGCGAACGCCCGCGCGCCCGGACCCAGCAGGTGAGGTCCCTGGAAGAGATCCAGTTCATCCACCCAGCCGGAGGCAATCAAGGCACCCGCCAGGCGCGGCCCGCATTCCGCGTATACGTCATTGACGTCGAATCCGGCGAGTTGTTGCAGCACGCCGTCCCATTGCAGGCGCCCTTCAGGGTCGGCCTCGACGAGGTGAACAGTGGCGCCCGCCGCTTCCAGTGCCCGCCTGCGTGCATCGTCGGCCGCGATGCAGAATAGATGGACCGCGCCACCCGGCTCGCTGAACAGGCGTGCGTCGGTTGGCGTGGACAAGCGTGAATCGAGCACCGCCCTGATGGGCTGGCGGGACGCACCGGGCAGGCGCACGCTGAGCGCGGGATCGTCGGCAAGCACGGTACCGACGCCGGTCAGCACGGCACCGGAGCGGGCCCGCGCACGATGCACCGCCGCTCGCGCCACCGGCCCGGTGATCCACTGGCTGGTGCCGTCGGCCAGCGCGCTTTTGCCGTCGAGGCTTACTGCCAGCTTGAGCGTGAGCCAAGGACGGCCCCGCTCGAAGCGGCTGAAAAAACCGCGGTTGATTCGCCTGGTCCCGGCTTCGCCGATGCCGACGACCACCTCGATCCCCGCGGCCCTCAACGTCTCGATGCCGTTGCCCGCTACGCTCGGATGCGGATCGCGCGCCGCTATGACTACGCGCGACACCCCGGCCTCGACCAGGGCCGGGGCGCACGGCGGCGTCAGGCCATGGTGGCTGCAAGGCTCCAGCGTCACGTAAGCGGTGGCACCCCGCGCCCGCTCGCCCGCCTCGCGGAGCGCAAACACTTCGGCATGCGGTTCCCCTGTGCGAGCATGAAAGCCTTCGCCGACGACGCGGTCGGCATCGACGATGACGCAGCCCACCGCCGGATTCGGGGCGCAGGTTCGCAACCCCTTCACCGCCAGGCGCAGCGCGCGGCGCATGTAGTGTTCGTCCTGAATGAGTCCGCCCGTCACTTTTTCTTGCGCCGCGTCTCTTTGATCAGCGGCATCTGGTGATCGCCCGCCTTGAGCCGCTCGTGTTCCAGTTGTTCGATCTGGCGACGGAAGGCTTCGACGTCCTGGAAGCTGTGATACACCGATGCGAAGCGGACGTAGGCCACCTGATCGAGCGCTGACAGCGCAGTCATGACCCAGGCTCCGATCTGGTCGGAGGATATCTCACGCTCACCCCACAGACGCAGGCGTTGCACCAGATCGGCGATCAGCGAATCGATGGCGTCGGTCGCGACCGGGCGTTTTTCCAATGCCTTGAGGATACCGGCGCGGAGTTTCGACTCGTCGAACGGCATTCGCGTGCCGTCGCGCTTGACCACGCGAGGCAGTGCGAACTCGGCGGTCTCGAGCGTACTGAAACGGACCCCGCAGGACAGGCACTCACGGCGGCGGCGGATCTGGCGTCCCTCGTTGGCCAGGCGCGAATCGACGACCCGCGTTTGCTCGTGACCACAGAACGGACAGTACATCAGCGGGCCCCGGACCCAGGCATGTCAGCCGTAGACCGGATACTTGCGGCACTGCGCGGTGACTTTCTCGCGCACCGCCGTAATCACGTCCTCGTCCTCATGGGCATCCAGCACGTCGCAGATCCAGCCGGCGAGTTCGGTGCAATCGGCCTCGGTGTAGCCGCGGGTGGTGACCGCGGGCGTGCCCAGTCGCAGGCCGGAGGTGACGAAGGGTTTTTGCGGGTCATTGGGCACGGCATTCTTGTTGACCGTGATGTGGGCCTTGCCCAGCGCCGCCTCCGCGTCCTTGCCGGTGACGCCGCGTCCGATCAGATCCACCAGGAACAGGTGGTTCTCGGTGCCGCCGGAGACGATCTTGTAGCCGCGTTCGGCCAGCGTCGCAGCCATCGCCTTGGCGTTTTTCACGACCTGCTGCTGGTAGACCTTGAACTCCGGCGCCAGCGCTTCCTTGAAGGCCACCGCCTTGGCCGCGATCACGTGCATCAGCGGCCCGCCCTGGATGCCGGGGAACACGATCGACTGCAGCTTCTTGACCAGCTCCTCGGACGGATTCTTCGCCACGATCAAGCCACCGCGCGGGCCGCGCAACGTCTTGTGCGTGGTCGAGGTCACCACATGGGCGTGCGGCAACGGGCTGGGATAGACGCCCGCGGCGATCAGCCCGGCCACGTGCGCCATGTCCACGAAGAGGTAGGCACCGACCTTGTCGGCGATGACCCGGAAGCGCGCCCAGTCCATCACCTGGGAATAGGCGCTGAAGCCGGCCACGACCATCTTCGGTTTGTGCTCGACCGCCAGGCGTTCGATCTCGTCGTAATCGACCTTGCCTTCGTCGTTGACGCCGTACTGCACGGCATTGAAAATCTTGCCCGACAGATTCGGTTTGGCGCCGTGGGTCAGGTGGCCGCCGTGCGCGAGACTCATGCCGAGGATGGTGTCCCCCGGCTGCAGCAACGCGAAGTACACCGCCTGGTTGGCCTGCGAGCCCGAATGCGGCTGCACGTTGGCGTAATCGCAATCGTAGAGCTGCTTCAGGCGCTCGATGGCGAGCGTCTCGGCCACATCCACGTATTCGCAGCCACCGTAGTAGCGCTTGCCGGGGTAGCCCTCGGCGTACTTGTTGGTGAGCACCGAGCCCTGGGCCTCCAGCACCCGCGGGCTGGCGTAGTTCTCCGAGGCGATCAGCTCGACGTGATCCTCCTGGCGGCGACGCTCATTGGCGATCGCGCCGGCCAGTTCGTCGTCAAACCCCTCGATTGTCATGTCGGCGGCAAACACGGCGCCACTCCTTTCCCAATGGGGCGATTTTAGCCGACCCTGCCGGGCTTTGTGCCAACAAAACGGGATTTTGGCCCATTCTTTTTTATAATGTCTCGTTTGACACATCATTATTGATCGCATATGGCGCAATACGTTTACACGATGAACCGGGTCGGGAAGGTCGTGCCGCCCGGCCACCACATCCTCAAGGACATCTCGCTTTCCTTTTTCCCGGGCGCCAAAATCGGCGTGCTCGGGCTGAACGGCTCCGGCAAGTCCACCCTGCTGCGGATCATGGCCGGCCTGGATACCGAGATCGAGGGCGAGGCGCGCCCGCAGCCGGGCATCCGCATCGGCTACCTGCCGCAGGAGCCGGAGCTGGACGAGTCCAAGGACGTGCGCGGCAATGTCGAGGAAGGACTGGGTGAGATTGCCGAGGCACAATCCCGGCTGGAGGCGGTCTATGCCGCCTATGCCGAACCCGATGCCGACTTCGAGGCGCTGGCCGTGGAACAGGGGCAGCTGGAGAACCTGATCCAGGCCGCCGACGCCCACAACCTCGAACATAAACTGGAAGTGGCCGCCGAGGCCCTGCGCCTGCCGCCCTGGGACGCCGACGTGAGCAAGCTCTCCGGGGGCGAGCGCCGCCGGGTGGCCCTGTGCAAGCTGCTGCTCTCCGCGCCCGACATGCTGCTGCTCGACGAGCCCACCAACCACCTCGACGCCGAGTCGGTGGCGTGGCTGGAGCGGTTCCTCGGCGAATTCAAGGGCACCGTCGTGGCCGTGACCCATGACCGCTACTTCCTGGACAACGTGGCCGGCTGGATCCTCGAGCTGGACCGTGGCCAGGGCATCCCGTGGCAGGGCAATTACTCCTCGTGGCTGGAGCAGAAGGAAGCCCGCCTGGAGCAGGAGGCCAAGGCCGAGGCCGCGCACCGCAAGGCCATGAAGGCCGAACTGGAATGGGTGCGCCAGAATCCCGCGGGCCGCCATGCCAAGAGCCGGGCCCGCCTCAAGCAGTACGAGGAGTTGGCGTCGAAGGAATTCCAGAAGCGCAGCGAGACCCAGGAAATCTACATCCCGCCGGGCCCGCGCCTCGGTGACCTGGTGGTCGAGGCCGAGGACCTCGCCAAGTCCTACGGTGAAAAACTCCTGTTCGAAGAACTGAGCTTCAAGGTGCCGCCGGGCGCAATCGTGGGCGTGATCGGCCCCAACGGCGCGGGCAAGACCTCACTGTTCCGCCTGATCGCGGGCCAGGAGCAGCCCGACCGCGGCACGCTTCGCGTCGGCGATACGGTACAGCTCGCCTACGTGGACCAGATGCGCGATGACCTGCCCGCCGGCAAGACGGTATGGCAGGTAATCTCCGAGGGCCAGGACATCCTCAAGGTGGGCAACTACGAGACCCCGTCGCGGGCCTATGTCGGGCGCTTCAACTTCAAGGGCCAGGACCAGCAAAAGCGGGTCGGCGACCTGTCCGGGGGCGAGCGCAACCGGGTGCACCTGGCGCGGCTGCTGAAAAGCGGCGGCAACGTGCTGCTGCTCGACGAGCCCACCAACGACCTCGACGTGGAAACCCTGCGCGCACTGGAAGAGGCGCTGCTCGCCTTCCCCGGATGCGTGATGGTCACCTCCCATGACCGCTGGTTCCTGGACCGCATCGCCACGCATATCCTCGCCTTTGAGGGCGACAGCCGAGTCGAATGGTTCGAGGGTAACTACGCCGACTACGAAGCAGACCGCCACCGGCGCCTGGGCGAAGCCGCGGACCAACCGCATCGCATCAAGTACCGCCCGCTGACCGTCTAACGGAACGCCTCGGTGCCGCCTCCTTCGCTCGACGCCGCCCGCCGGCACTGGCTCGCCGGCGACCTGGCGGGGGCCGACCGCGAATGCGAGGCCCTGCTCAACCAGTCGCCCGAACACGCCGAGGCCTGGGTGCTGCGCAGCCGCATCGCGCTCAAGCAGGGGCAGCGGTCGCAGGCAGCCGGGCTGCTGGCCGCCGGCTACGAGGCCACGCGACAACCGTTCTTCGCCGGGGAGCTTGCGACCCTCCACATCCATAACAGGAACCCGGAACAGGCACGCCGCTGGCTGGGCGAATGGGAAAACCACGGGGCCGCGGCCGACGCCGTGGAACTGAAACGCGGAATGTGCGACTGGCTGGAAGGCGAGCACGCCAGCGCGGTCGAGCATTTCCGTGCCGCGTGCCGACTCGACACGGCGAATTCCGAGTACCCGACGCGTCTGGCGCGCGCGCTGGCCGGCCTGGGACAAACGCGGGAAACCTTCGAATGCCTGGACGCCCTGCCCGGGGCGATGCTGGGACCGGGCGGCCACGAATTGCTGGCCCTGTGCACGTTCGACCTGGAAGGTATGAATGCCTCGCTGGAGGCAGTGCGCCGGGGCCTCGGGCATCATCCCGGCAGCCCGGATCTCAACTACCTGCATACCGTGCTGCGCACGCTCGCTGGAAACCCTCCGGAAACGGACCTCGCGGCGGCCGGGCTGGCCCTGGACGACGACCGCAACCGGGCACGCTGGGAAAGTTTCCGCTATGCCCGCGATAACGGCCCCGGAGCGCGCTGGTATGGGCTCACCACCTCGGTTATGGCGCACGCGATCGACGCCGCCCCCAACCACGGGATGGTTTGCGAGTTCGGGGTCTACCAGGGCCTCTCGCTGCGCTTCATTGCCGAACGTACCACTGGCCCCGTTCACGGCTTCGACAGCTTCCAGGGCCTGCCCGAGGCCTGGAAGCAAGGCGAAGGCGCCGGCAGCTACAACGCCCGCAACCGGCTGCCCCGGGTACCCGGCAACGTCCGCCTCCACCCCGGCTGGTTCGAACAGAGCCTGCCGTCCTTCGTCGCCGAAGCCGACGAACCTCTCGCCCTGCTGCACATCGACTGCGACATCTACCGCTCGACCGCCACCGTGCTGGAGCATGTGCACCCCCTGCTCCGGCCGGGCACCGTCGTAGCCTTCGATGAATACCTCGGCTACCCGGGCTACCGCGAGCACGAATTCCGCGCCTGGCACGAGTTCGTTGAGCGGCAACGAGTCAAGTACGAGTACACCGCCTTCAACCTCACGGCCCGCAAGGCGACGCTGCGGATTCTGGGCTTCGGCTAAAGGCGCCGGCGCTTACCACGACCCCGATCGGCCAGCGTGTATCATGAAGTCGCAACCAGTCATTCCAACTGAAAAGAACCATGCCGAGCAACCCGCCCAACCAGCAACTGTCACTCGTCGTAATCGCCGAAGACGGTGCCCAGGTGCTGCGCCGCCTGGCCGAGTACGCGGCAAATACGAGCTGCAATATCGTCGAGGCCCGCGAAACCCCGGTGGGCGACGGCACGGCCATCGTGCTGCTGGCGGACGGCAGCTGGGACGCCATCGTGCGCCTGGAACAGGCAGTGCCGAAGGTGGCCGAAAAGCTGCGGGTCAAGATCCTGACCCAGCGCGTGCAGCCTGCCCTTCAGGCCACCGATCGCCTGCCCTACGCCGTGGATCTTTCGAGCGCCGACAAACCCGGCATCCTCTCGGCGCTGATCGAATTTTTCATGAGCCGCGACATCCGCATCATGGAACTGTCGGCACGCAGTTACCCGGCGACGCACACGGGAGCGCTCCTGTTTACCGTGCAGATGAACATCGGCCTTCCACGCGACATGCATATCGCCACGATCCGGGAGGAATTCATGGACTTTTGCGATAACATGAATCTCGATGCCATCCTCGAACCCATCAAGGGTTGAACCGGCTGCAATCACGGAACAGGAGACGCCCATGGCCCAGGTCAAAATCGGCAACAAGGTCCCACGCTTCTCGGCCGAGACGACGGCCGGAAAGCTGACCGACAAGGACCTCCCCGGCCACAACACGGTGTTGTATTTCTATCCGCGGGACAATACGCCCGGCTGCACCCTGGAAGGCCAGGAATTTCGCGACCTGCATGACAGGTTCAAACGCGCGAACACCCGCGTTTACGGCGTCTCGCGCGACTCGCTGCGCTCGCACGAGGGATTCTGCGAAAAACAGGGCTTCCCGTTTGCGCTGATCTCCGATCCGGACGAAAAGCTGTGCGCCCTGTTCGACGTCATGCGCGACAAGAATATGTACGGCAAAAAGTTGCGCGGCATCGAACGCAGCACCTATCTCATCGACACCCAGGGCGTAGTGAGGCAGGAATGGCGCAAGGTCAAGCCGCAGGGACACGCGGCCGAAGTGCTGGAAGCAGCAAAAAAACTCAAGTGACGAACAAGGGGAAGCGCGGGGACAACCGCCTCCTTGTGCTCGACACCAACGTGCTCATGCACGACCCTGCAGCACTGTTCCGCTTTGCCGAACACAACCTGTTCCTGCCGATGACCGTCATCGAGGAACTCGACGCCAACAAGAAGGGTCTCTCCGAGGCCGCGCGCAATGCGCGCCAGGCCAGCCGCTACCTCGACGAGCTGATGGCCGACCACGGGCGCGCCGAAATCGAGGCCGGCATCCCGCTCTCATCGATCTCTAGCGGCAACGGCAACCACGCCGGTGGCCGGCTGTTCCTGCAGACCGAACCGCTGAAACCCAACGCCAATGCCTTCATCACCGAGGAAACGCCCGACAACAACATCCTCCACACCACCCTGGCCCTCGCCGACAAACACCCGGGTCGGGTCACGCTGGTCTCCAAGGACATCAACCTGCGGATCAAGGCCGCGGTACTGGGACTCAAGGCCGAGGATTATTACAACGACAAGGTGCTCGACGATACCGATCTGCTCTATCGCGGCATCGAGCCCCTGCCCGCCGGTTTTTTCAGCCGCGACGGCGCGCGCATCGAATCCTGGCACGACATCGGCCGCACCTGGTACCGGCTGCCGCTGCCGGAGACCCCGGTGTGGCCCAACCAGTTCCTGTCCAGCAACGACGAGGGCCTTGACCTGTGGGTACGCGAGGTGGGCGAAGACAGCCTGACCGCCGAGGTGGCCTGGGACTACCGGCGCGATAACCATGCCGTATGGGGCGTTGTGGCACGCAACCAGGAACAGAGCCTGGCGCTCAACCTGCTGATGGACCCCGAGATCGACTTCGTCACCCTGCTCGGCCCCGCCGGGACGGGCAAAACGTTGCTCGCGCTGGCCGCCGGGCTCGCCCAGACGCTCGACGACAAGCGCTATCGCGAGATCATCATGACCCGCGTCACCGTGCCACTGGGCGAGGACATCGGGTTCCTGCCCGGCACCGAGGAAGAAAAGATGACACCGTGGATGGGCGCGCTCATGGACAACCTGGAAGTACTGACCACGCCCGACGAAGGCGGACTCTGGGGCCGGGACGCCACCCAGGACCTGCTCGCGCGGCGCATCAAGATCCGCTCGCTCAACTTCATGCGCGGGCGGACCTTCCTCAACCGCTACATCATCCTCGACGAGGCGCAGAACCTCACGGCCAAGCAGCTCAAGGCCCTGATCACCCGCGCCGGCCCCGGCACCAAGGTGGTGGCGATGGGCAATATCGCCCAGATCGACACACCCTACCTGTCGGAGACTACCTCGGGGCTGACCTACGTGGTGGACCGGTTCAAGGACTGGGCGCATTCCGGGCACATCACGCTGCAGCGCGTGGAGCGCTCGCGGCTTGCCGACCACGCCAACGAGGCCCTCTGAGCCGCCATTCGGGCAGCAATCCTGATGACAATCAAACGAATGACTGGCGTCCGGCGCCGAGACGTGCTACAAAGTACGTGCTAAGACGCCGGCTGAGCCAGGCGGTGGCCATTACAGTAACGAGGAGTCCCAACATGCGTCACACTCAACCGTGGATGATCCTGCTCGCGGCCGGTACGGCCTTGAGCCTCTCTGCCGGTGCGTATGCCGGCAGTTTCCAACTCAACGAAGCCAGCGCGAAGAGCCTCGCACGATCCCATGCGGGCGATGCCAGTGCCAACAAGGACGCCTCGGCGAACTACTACAACCCGGCGCTGCTCACCGATCTCAAGAAGGCGCAATTCATCCTCGGCGCCACCGATTTCCGTACCCGCGGCGAATTCTCCAAGTTCAGCGCGACCGATGCCTCGGGCCAGCCCCTAAGCGGCGGTAACGGCGGCAACATGGGCGACCACAATCGCCTGGGCGCCGGCGTCACCCCGATTCTTTCCTTCGGAATGCCGCTTACCGACCGCACCGCCGTCGGCGTGGCCCTGGAGGTGCCGTTCGGACTGACCACGACCTACAACGGCGATTCGGTTCTACGCTACCAGGCCCAGTACACCTCCATCATGGTAAACAACATCAACCCGAACTTCGCCTACCGGGTGAGTGACGACTTCTCCATCGGCATCGGCGCCAACTTCGCCAAGATCAACGCCAAGCTCAGCAACCAGATCGACTACGGTGCGGTGTGCTATCAGGAACTGGGGCCGATTACCTGTAACGGATTGGGCCTGAGCCCGCAGTCGCACGACGGCTTCTTCCAGGTCGAGGGCGATGACTGGGCCTACGGCTGGAACGCCGGCATGGCCTGGCACCATAGCGGCACCACCATCGGCCTGTCCTACCGCAGCCGCCTGTTCTTCAACCTGAGCGGCACCGCTATCTACAAGAACGTGCCCACCGTGTTCGCACCCTCCGGGGCCTTCCAGGATACCGGCGTACAGGCCAAGGTAAACCTGCCCGACACCATCGACCTTTCGGCCACCCAGGTACTGGGACCCGCCTGGACGCTATCCGGTACCTTGCGCTATGTCCGCTGGAACTCGCTCAACAGCATAATGATCGACTATGCCAACCCTAACCAGCCGTCCAGCACACTGGTATTCGACTACAAGAACGTCTGGTTTGCAGCCATCGGCGCGGACTATCGCCTGAACGAGAACTGGACGTTGCACGGCGGCATCGCCTACGACGAATCTCCGGTAGAAAGCCATTCGGTCCAGGCCAACGGAGTCGTCAACTATCGTGATCCCCGCCTGCCGGATGCCAACCGGCGCTGGCTCTCGGCTGGTGCGACCTGGCACCTGTCGCCGGACAGCAGCATCACTCTGGGATGGGCTCACCTGTTCATGAGCAATCATGCCCCGATGAACAACACCGGCCCAAGCGGCAGCACCGTGGTCGGCCAGTGGTCGGTCAACGCGGACCTGTTCAGCCTGCAATACACGCTAGGTTTCTGATACGGCCAGCAAAACCGGCGCCCGAGGCCTGCTTTCGCCGACATGGAAGCAGGCCTTGTTGCATGCGTGCGGATAACAACAACAGGCCCTATCACATGAAGCCGCTGCCGTGGTGGGGCTATACACTAGACTGGACGTATAACGGTTTCGCGGAGACGCCTTCATGCCATTCGAATTTTACATGCTGGCCGCGGCCACGCTGCTTGCCCTGTTCGCCTTCCTGCCCGGTTCCATCTACAAGAGCAATGCCTACGGCGGGCTGGGCTGGCTGGCCTCCAATCGCGACGTTTCCGACAAGCCGCCGCTGACGGGCGCCGCCGCCAGGGCGGAGCGAGCGCATGACAATCTGAAGGAGAACTACCCCGCCTTCGTCGCCGCAGTCCTCCTCCTGCTCTACAGCGGGCACTCCGGGATGGGAACTGCCGTTGCCAGCGCCGTTTTCGTGGCGGCGCGAGTCCTCTACATCCCCGCCTACATCGGCGGCCACCAGCCGTTGCGTACCTCGCTCTGGCTGCTGGGCTGGGCCGGCACGATCTACATTCTCGCCGTAGCGATCTTCGGTTGAACATGGAACCCCGCTACGACGCCATCCTCATCGGCGGCGGCCATAACGCCCTGGTTTGCGCCTGCTACCTGGCTCGGGGCGGCCTGAAAACACTGGTGCTCGAACGCCGCTCCGTCATCGGCGGGGCCGCCGTGACCGAGGAATTCCATCCCGGCTTCCGCAATTCGACGGCCAGCTACACGGTCAGCCTGCTCAACCCGAAGGTCATTCGCGACCTGCACCTGGTCGAACGGGGACTGAAGATTGTCGAACGCCCGTTGTCCAACTTCCTGCCGCTGCCCGACGGCGGCCATCTCAAGGTCGGACCGGATACCGCCGCGACACGGAAGGAATTCGCCCGGTTCTCCAGGCGCGATGCCGAGCGTCTGCCGGCCTACGAGGCCATGCTCGACAACGCCGCCAAGGCCCTGCGCGAATTGACGCTCGCCACCCCGCCCGCCGTCGGCGGCGGCCTGCCCGCACTGTTCCAGGCCGCCCGCCAGGGCCGCCGGCTGTGGAAACTGCCGCGTACGACACAGCGCGACCTGCTCGCCCTGTTCACCCGCAGCGCGGCCGAATTTCTCGACGACTGGTTCGAATCCGACCCCGTGCGTGCCGTGTTCGGCTTCGACGCCGTAGTCGGCAACTACGCGAGTCCTTATACGCCCGGCTCGGCCTACGTGCTGCTGCACCACGTGTTCGGCGAGGTCAACGGCAAGCAGGGCGCCTGGGGCCACGCCATCGGCGGCATGGGCGCCATCACCCAGGCCATGGTCGCCGAGGCCAAACGCCTGGGGGTGGATATCCGCCTGGAAACCTCCGTGTCCAAAGTCACCGTCGAATCCGGGCGTGCCACCGGCGTCGTGCTGGAGAACGGCGAAAGGCTATCGGCCAAACGCATTGTCTCCGGCATCCACCCCCAACTGCTCTACGGCAAGCTCATCGACGCCGCGCTCCTGGACGCGGACTTCAAACGCCGCATCACCGGCTACAAGTCGGGCTCCGGCACCCTGCGCATGAACGTCGCCCTTTCGGAATTGCCTGACTTTACCGCCCTGCCCGGCCCCGGCCCGCATCTGGGTGCCGGCATCATCATGGCGCCGTCGCTGGACTACATGGACCGTGCCTACCAGGATGCCCGCACGCATGGCTTCGCGAAAGAACCCATCGTGGAGATGCTCGTTCCGAGCACGCTGGACGACAGCCTCGCACCCAAGGGGCAGCACGTAGCCAGCCTGTTCTGCCAGCACTTCGCCCCCGAGCTACCCGAGGGCCGGAGTTGGGAGAACGAGCGTGAAGCCGCCGCCGAGGCGGCCATAAACGTGGTCAACCGACACGCTCCCAACTTCAAGGCCAGCATCCTCGGCAAGCTGGCGCTTACGCCGCTCGACCTCGAGCGACGCTTCGGCCTGGTCGGCGGGGACATCTTCCACGGCAAGCTGAACCTGGACCAACTCGGCGCTGCCCGGCCCGTACTCGGGCACGGCAACTACCGGGGGCCGCTGAAGGGTCTTTACATGTGCGGCTCGGGCACGCACCCCGGCGGCGGCGTCACCGGTTTGCCCGGCCATAATGCCGCCCGGGAAATCCTGCGCGACAGCAAACCCTGGCGCCTATGGAACCGATAAGCCGTTGTTATTTCTATTTTTCTAACGCGTCGTCATTCCGAAAAAGCCGGAATCCAGTCAAACAACCCCATCTCCGCGCCGGCGGAGATGGCAGTTTCATGGATCAGAAGAAACCCGAATCAGCCCTGCTTGCGAGCGTTGGCCGCCATCCAGGTACGGTAGAAGGTAATCCCGAGGCCCGAGAGGAACAGCAGCACACCCGCCAGTACGTAGACGATGTTGCCGAACATCGAATCCGTACCCTCGGTGTGGAACAACGAAATCGGGAAGGCGATGCCCAGCACCATCACCAGCAGCCCCAGAAACCAGAGCCCCAAATCCTGCCAAGTCTTTTGCATTGCTTCGTCCACCCAAAAGCCGGCGTTAGTTTATCAAAGGCCATACATCCGAACTGCAGGAGTGGCTTCAGCCGCGATTATGCCCCGGGCTTTGCATGGGAATCACGGCTTAAGCCGTCCTGCATTCAGTCGCTGGCTTCTTCCGCGGTGGGGTTTTCGAGGCTGAATACCCCGCTGTCGTAATCATAGGCGAACAGCTCGGCGTAGCGGCCCCAGGCCACCACGACTTCGAGCACGCGTTCCGCCTCCTCGTCGGTGAAGAATTCGTTGAGCTCGGTGAGAAACACCTCCTCGTCGACCCGGTGGTCGGATTCGGCCTCGATGGCGGCGGTGATATGACGGGCGAGCGCCACCCGCTCCAGCAACGCCCGGCCGAAGATCACCTTGCGCTCCAGGATATCGGCGTCGAGGAATGCGTTGCCCGATGGCGTCAGGCTCAGTGCACCACCATCTGCCTCGGCAAACCCCAGCAGCTCCAGCGCCTCGACCAGCGGAAAGATCTCGTCGATTTCCATTTCCAGTTCATCGCCCAGTTCCGCCAGTTCCAGGCGGCCGCTGCTGGACTGTTCCTCCACCTCGTCGAGTACACCCAGCATCTGCTGCACGTTCGCGCCCGGCAGGCGGTGGCCGATGCCGAGCGTGGCCAGGGCGCCGACGACGGGTGCGGCGGCCCGCGTCATCAGCGCGTAGACCCGGTCCACCAGGGCGCGGAATTCGTCGGAATTGCGATCGCGCGGATGCGCCAGGCGGATTGGCAGTTCCGACTTGATCGAGGCCGGATCGCCGTCGAGGATAAGCAACCGGTCGGCCATCAGCAGCGCTTCCTCGATACTGTGCGAAACCATGAGGATGGCGCGAGTGGGAATCTTGCGTTCGCGCCACAGGTCGAGCAGATCATCGCGCAGGGTTTCCGAGGTCGGCACGTCGAGCGCGGAAAACGGCTCGTCCATCAACAACACATCCGGCTCGACCACCAGGGCACGCGCGAAACCCACACGCTGGCGCATGCCGCCCGAAAGCTCCTTGGGGTACGCCGATTCGAACCCGTCGAGGCCAATCAAATCGATGACATCGAGCGTCCGCCGTCGCTGCTCGGCGGAACTCAGGCCCTGCGCCTCGGGACCGAGCTGCACGTTCTCCAGCACGTTCAGCCAGGGGAACAACGCGAAACTCTGGAACACCATGCTGATGCCCGACTCGCTGCCGCGGATCGGCTTGCCCCGGTAGAGCACTTCGCCGGAAGTGGGCGGCGTGAGACCGGCGATGATGCGCAGCACCGTGGACTTGCCGGAACCGGACTTGCCGAGCAGCGCCACGATCTCATGATCACGCAGGGCGAACTTCACGCCGTCGAGCACCACGATCGGCTGGCGCTCTGGCCCGGTGAACTGCTTGCGCACGTTGCGCAATTCGATCAATGCGTTGCGGTCGGTCATGTCAGGTCTCCGCGTAGCGTTCTTCCGCGAGCTGGTAAAGGCGCGTCCACAGCAGGCGGTTCATCAGCAACACATAGATGATCATAACCGCGATTCCGAGCACAAGCCGGGGCTGGTCGCCGCTGATGGTCTGCTCGGCGATGTAGGAACCGAGCCCGCTGGCCTTGATCGTATGCCCGCCCCAGGTCACGAACTCGGCCACTATGCTCGCGTTCCAGGCCGCGCCCGCGGCGGTCAGACCGCCGGTCACGTAGGACGGCATGACGGCCGGCAGGTAGAGCCGGCGCCATCGACGCCAGCCACGCAGACCGAGGTTATTCGCCACCTCGCGCAAGTCGCCGGGAATCTGCTGCGCACCGGCAATCACATTGAACAGGATGTACCACTGCGCGCCGAGCACCATCAGCGGGCTCAGCCAGATCTCTGGATTGAGTTGCCAGGCGATGATGGCGTAGACGAACAGGGGGAACAGCAGGTTCGCCGGAAACGCCGAGAGGAACAGCACCATCGGCTGGGCGCGCCGCGTCCACTTCGGCCGCAAGCCGATCTGGATACCGATCGGCACCCACACCAGGCTGGCCAGCAGCACGAGCACCACCACGCGGACGAGCGAGTAGAAGCCGATCAGGAACACGTGCCCGACTTCGCCGGCGCCCACGCCGCCGAGGATATAGCGTGCCAACAGGGCCACCGTCACCACGGCAACCAGCGCGAGCGTCACGTTCCAGGTCGTCTCGCTGACCTTTGGCGACACCCTGACGATGCGGGCCCGCTCGCGCGGCGGACGCAGGCTGCGTGGCGGACGACGGCGACGGAACTGCGCGAGGCCGTTCCGTACCGTATCGGTCGCCGCATTCACGAACGCGCTGCGCCGCAGCAGGTCCAGCATCCACGACTGCGGCTCGTCGCCCTCCGTGGGATGCATCTTGAATTTCTCGGCCCAGGCGACCAGCGGGCGGAACGCCAGCTGATCGTAAAGCATGATCACGATGAACATGGCGAATATCGCCCAGCCGATGGCGCCCAGGTTGCGCTCGGCGATCGCCACGCCGATATAGGAACCGATTCCCGGCAGCAGGATACGGTGGCCCGAGACCGTGATGGCCTCCGAGGCCACCACGAAAAACCAGCCACCCGAGACCGACATCATGGTGTTCCATACCAGTTGGGGCATGGCATGCGGCAGCTCCAGGCGCATGAAACGCTGCCAGCGCGAGAGCTGGAATACGCTCGCCGCCTGGCGGAGTTCCTTGGGGAGGGTCTTCAGCGAATGGTAGTAGCTGAAGGCCATGTTCCAGACCTGGGAGGTGAAGATCGCGAAGATCGCGGCCAGCTCGGCACCGAGCATCACGCTGTGGATGAGCTTGAGTGCCCACAGCAGGGCAAAGGAGAGAAAGCCCAGGATCGGCACCGACTGGCCGATATCGAGCAGCGGGATGAGGATTTTCTCCGCGCGCCGGCTCTTGGCGGCCCAGGTACCGACGAACAGGGTGAACACGATGGAGACCGCCAGTGCCGCCAGCATTCGCAGCGTGGACTTCAATGCATAGAGCGGCAGCATGGCCGGGTTGAGCGAGATCGGAGAATTGGCGCCCACGTGCGCCGCGGCGGGCGTCTGGCTTCCGGCCCAGGCCAGCAGGAAGAACACACCGATCACCAGCGGCAGGAGTATCAGGTCCCACCGGCTGACCCAGGTGCGGGAGGCGAACGGCCGTTCCGGGAACTGTTCTGGCACGGTTCGACCCTCGCTTGGCTACATGAGCCCGTCGCAGAAAATGCGCTCCCATGGCGCACGCATCGGTCAATTATACGAGTGCGGCCTTCGGGCGCGAAGCAACGGGTATCAGGGATTCAGCAGTTCATACCGCCAGGCGCCCGAGTTCGAATCCCGGACATAGCGTTCGCGTTCGTTCAACCGCCCTTCCCCGGGCGTCCAGAATTCGATCAGGTCGGGCACCAGGCAATAACCGCCCCAATACGGCGGGCGCGGGACTTCGCCACCCTCATAATCCGCTTCCACTTGCCTGAAGCGCGCTTCCAGTTCCTTGCGCGAGCCCAGTGGGCGCGACTGCTCCGACGCCCAGGCCCCCAATTGGGCGCGGCGGTTGCGCGAGGCGAAGTAGGCATCGGACTCGGCGGCCTCCAGTTTGCGTACCGCGCCTTCGACCGTGACCTGGCGGCGCAGCGTACGCCAGAAAAAGCACAGCGCCGCCCGGGGGTTGCCCGCCAGATCGTTTCCCTTGCGGCTTTCGTAGTTGGTATAGAACACGAAACCGGCTTCGCCGGCCCGCTTGAGCAGCACCGTGCGCACCCGCGGCCTGCCCTGCGCCGATACGGTCGCCAGCGTCATCGCATCACTTTCCCAGGGCTCGCCGGCGCGTGCCTGCTCCCACAATTGATGGAAGCGCGCGAGGGCTTCATGCAGCCCGCCCGAACCCTTGACGTCCTGATTCATGGAAAAACACATTGGCGTAACTGTGTGAATTATAAGAGAACTTGGCGCCGAACGGTGTGGCCCCCGTTGATTTTATTTTCAAAAAGTAACAAAGTGCCCGGACTCGGCTATGCCGTACACCAACTTCAGACAGGGGTTTCATTCATGGCAGGACCAACCAAACTGCGTCGCGACGCCGGTGTAATCGGCCTTCTCTACGCCAGCCTCGGCAGTATCATCGGCTCGGGCTGGCTGTTCGGCGCGCTGCATGCCGCCACTCAGGCCGGACCGCTCTCGGTCTTTTCCTGGATCGTCGGCGCCGTCGCCATCCTGCTCCTCGCCTTCGTGTTCGCCGAACTGTCCACCATGTTTCCCAACTCCGGCGCCCTGGTACACATGACGCACGTGAGCCACGGCGACCTGGTCGGGAAAATCTGGAGCTGGATTCTCTTTCTCGCCTTTACCTCGGTACCGCCGGTGGAAGTGATCGCGGTCCTCACTTACGCCAACAGCTACATACCCGGCCTGATCCACGCCGGCACCGGGCTGTTGACCGCCTGGGGCTTCGTCGCCGCCATCGTGCTGCTTGCCTTCGTCGTCGCACTCAACTTCCTCGCCGTGCGCTGGGTGATCGCCATCAACAGCGCAGCCACCTGGTGGAAGCTGCTGATCCCGATCGCCACCATCGGCGTCCTGATGGCTTACTCCTTCCACCCGGGCAACATGACCTCCCAGGTGGGCAGCGTGCCCGTTTCGGGTATCTTCACCGCCGTGGCCACGGCCGGCATCGTGTTCAGCTATCTCGGCTTCCAGCAGGCCATCGCACTCGCCGGAGAAACCCGCAAACCGGGCCGCTACATACCGATCGCACTCGTGGGATCAGTGGTCATCGGAGCAGTGATCTATGTCGGCCTGCAGATCGCCTTCATCGTCGCACTCCAGCCCTCCGACATGGCCGGCGGATGGACGCATCTGCATTTCAACGGCATGTTCGGACCGCTGGCCTCGATCGCGCTGGCCGTCGGCGCCGGCTGGTGGGCCGTGCTGCTCTATATCGACGCCTTCGTTTCGCCGCTCGGCACCGCTTTCATCTATGCCACGGCCAGCCCGCGCATCACCATGGCCGCTGGCGAAATGGGCAACGCCCCCAGGCACCTGATCCGACTCAATCGCCAGGGCGTGCCCTGGGTCGGTCTGATCGTGGCCTACCTGGTCGGCGTGATCTTCTTCTTCCCGTTCCCCTCCTGGCAGAAGCTGGTGACCGCGGTCTCGCTGATCACCGTGCTCTCCTACGGCATCGGGCCGGTGATCCTGCTCAGCCTGCGCCGGTCGCTGCCGAATGCGGAACGCCCCTTCCGCCTGAAAGCCGTGCGCATCATCTCCGCCCTGGCCTTCATCGCGGCCAACTGGATCATCTACTGGACAGGCTACGAGACAGTGCTCGTGTTGTTCATCTTCGTCGCCGTCTACGTGGTCGGCTATCTCGCCTGGCACCTGTTCAAGTACCTGACGGGCAACGCCAAGGCCCTGGCCGAACTGGACTGGAAACACGCCTGGTGGCTCCTGCCCTATTTCGCGGGCATGTGGCTCATCAGCTACCTTGGCCCCACCGGCACCATGGGTGGTATCGGCGTGTACGGTTTCTTCACCGGCATGTGGATCCTCGTCGCTTTCAGCATCGTTATCCTGTTGCTGGCCACGGCCACGGCCCAGGGGCCGGAGGCGGCGGAACGCACCGACGCGCTGGTCCGTACGCTGGGTTCGCGGGGTGACGAAGAGATCATCGAAGCCGCCGCCGAAACGGCCCCCTGACCGGCAGGCAATCCGGGTTGATTGGGTCATTGAATCTCCAGTCGATTGTCTTTTTCATCGCCCCGGCGTAAGCCGGGGTTCAGTCAGGCTTGGGGTCCCGGCTATAAGCCGGGGTTCTTCTTTTGCGGGATACCGGCCTGCATCGGTATGACGGAATAATTCAGAGGTTTCCGATGAGTGTGGGCGATGTTGTCGGGGTTTTGGGGGCGGTTGCGGTGCTGGCGGGGTATCTGTTGCTGCAGTTGGGGCGACTGACCCGGAACGATTGGTCTTTCCTGCTGCTCAACCTGTTCGGCGCGGCCGGCATCCTGTGCTCGCTCGCCTTCAAGTTCAATCTCTCGGCGGCACTCATCGAGGCCTTCTGGTTTGCAATCAGCCTCTATGGCCTTGCCCGGCTCGCGTTCAAACGGCGCAGGGCATCATGATTTTCGATGTGCTCGGCGTGCTCGGCGTGGTGATGGTGCTCGGCTGCTTCTTTGCGCTGGTAGCCGAGCGCATGCGCGAAAGCGGCCCCGCCTACCTGGCGCTCAACATCCTGGGCTCGGCGCTTATACTGGTTTCTCTCGCGCGCCACTTCAACCTCGCCGCCACCATCATGCAGGGTGCCTGGATCGCGATCACCCTCGCCGGCATACTTTTCCGCCGGCGAAAGCAGGAACACGAATAACCACCGCCTGCACATGGGTTCACAAAGTCGAGTCGTGGTGTTATAGTTGACTAAGACACACGGGGTTAACCACCATGACCGATACCGAAACAACCGCCCAGGCGGACTCGCAGTCTTCGGCCCTTTCCCAACTCGTCAACCTGTTCGTGGCGCCTTCACAAGCACTCGACTACGCCGATCGCCACCCGAAAATGTGGTGGCTGCCGCTGGGCATCACGCTGCTTTTCTCCATCGCCCTCGGCCTCTGGTTCATGTTGTCCGTGGACATGAACGCCTGGCGCACCATGATGGTTCACGTCCTCTCGCAGACCCATCCCGAGGCCGTATCCCGGATCGCGCACATGGGACGGGGAACCCTGCTGTTCGGCGTAGTGGGCGGCGCAATCGCGATCGTCATACTCGAATTGCTCTACGCACTGTACCTGTTCCTCGCCGACAAGCTGTTCTCGGCCTCCAACCAGGGCTACGGACGCTGGTTCTCCTTCACGACATGGACTTGGCTGCCGATCAGCCTGGCCTACATCGCGGGCATGATCGCCTGGGCCTTCGCTAATCACAGTACCGATCTGCGCCTCAGCGACATAACCAGCCTGAACAGCCTGCTGTTCCATTTTTCACCGGCGAGTCATTTCTTCGCGGCGACCCAATTCTCGGTTATCAATATCTGGGTGATCGCGCTCGTGACCCTCGGTCTTCAACGCTGGCGTGGACACGGCACGGGCAAGGCAATCGGCATCGCCATCGCCCCCTATGTGGTCTATTACGGCATCCGCCTGGTGACCGGCTAAACAAGGTAATCATGAAAAAACGCAAATGGATAGCCGCCGCGGGCATCGCCGTCCTTCTGATCCTCATCGTGGGCATCTCCGTCTCGCGTCACAGCGGCAACAGCCTGGCGGTCACGACCGAGACGGTGGCACCACGCACGGTCAAGAGCTCGGTACTCGCTTCCGGGCAATTCGCCTACAAGGACCAGGTGGAACTGCGCTCGCAGGTAAGCGGCCAGCTGGTGTCGGTACCGGTCGAGGAAGGCGATCCCGTCAAGCAGGGTGAAGTGGTCCTGCAGATCGATCCCAACACTTACCAGGCAAACGTCGACCAGCAAAAAGCGCAGGTGGAGTTGCAACAGGACGCCATCCAGGAAGCCCAGCTGAAACTCGACAACCTGAAAAAACAGTGGGATCGCAATACCAAGCTGTTCAAACAGGGATTGATCGACGCCAACAGCTACGATTCCCTGACCAACCAGTACCACCTGGCGCAGGTCGCCGTGGCCTCGTCGGAGAAATCGCTTTCGCTGGCCAAGGCCCAGCTCAGCTATGCCAAGGAGCAACTTGCCAAGACGGTGATCCGCTCGCCACTGAACGGCATCGTGACCGAGCTTGATGTCAAGGTCGGCGAATCGGTCATCCCGGGCACGCCCAACATCCCGGGTTCCACCCTGATGGCCGTGGGCGACCCCTCGAATCTGCTCGCAGAGGTCAACGTGGATGAGGCGGACATCGCCCATATCCATGTCGGGGAAGAGGCGGAAGTCACCTCCACGGCCTATCCCAATACGTCGCTCAAGGGCACGGTGCAATTCGTTGCCCCGCAGGCCACCACCATGCCGGGTCAGCAGGGCCAGGGTTTCCTGGTCAAGATCGGGATCACGCACCCGGGGAAACTGTCCATCAAGCCGGGCATGACGTGCCGTGCCGAAATTTTCTCCCAGAGTTCGAAGGACACGTTGGCGGTACCGGTAGCCGCCATCCTGTTTTCACAAAAGCCCAGCCAGTCCAAATCCCTGTTCAACGCCAGCGGTGCCTATGTCTTCGTGGACGACAACGGCAAGGCCAAACGGGAGGACGTCACCCTGGGCATTTCCAGCGATGTATGGCAATCCGTTACATCGGGACTCAAGGCTGGCGAGCACGTCATTTCGGGACCCTATGACGTCCTGCATTCTCTGTCCGACGGCACACCGGTGAAGGCCACGGAAAAAACCCGGGCGCCGAGTTCGCAAAGTGGCTAGGGACGCCTCCGTCCCCACTGTTCTGAGCTTGCGGGGTATTACCAAGGATTACCTCATGGGCGACACGACCATGCGCGTGCTGCACGGCATCGACTGCGAAGTGGCGAAAGGTGAATACCTTGCCATTATCGGCCCATCGGGTTCGGGCAAATCCACGCTGATGAACATCATCGGCTGCCTGGATCGCCCCACCAGCGGGAGCTATTTCCTGAACGGGACCGATGTCGGCAAGCTGCCAGACGATGAGCTGGCCCTGATCCGCAACCGCGAGATCGGCTTCATTTTCCAGAGCTTCAACCTGCTCGCCCGCCAGGATGCGCTGCACAACGTGATGCAGCCCCTGGTCTACCGGGGCCTGCGTCAGCGTGAACGGCGCGAACGCGCCACGACCGCGTTGACCAATGTGGGGTTGGCGGACCGCCTCCATCACCGGCCCAACCAGCTCTCGGGAGGTCAGCGACAGCGTGTCGCCGTTGCCCGTGCCCTGGTCGGCGAACCGGCGATGATCCTCGCCGACGAGCCCACGGGCAATCTCGATTCGCGAACCAGCGAAGAGATCATGCGCCTGTTCGACGAACTGAACCGCCGCGGCCACACCATCGTCATCGTGACCCACGAACCCGACATCGCCGAGCACACCCGGCGCATCGTGCGCCTGCGCGACGGCTACGTGGAAAGCGATACACCAACCAGCGGACACGCCGGGGAATTCCATGCTCGGCCTGCTTGAGAGCCTGCTGGCCGCACTGGCCGCCATTCGCGCCCACGCGCTGCGCAGTGTGCTCACCACCTTGGGCATCATCATCGGCGTCGCAGCCGTCATCGCAGTGGTGTCGGTCATCCAGGGATTCGGCTACTTCGTCGGCGGGCTGTTCCAGGGCCTGGGCGCCAGCAGCGTCATCATCTATCCCAACCAGACCCGCGAACAACGCCTCTCCGGACAGGTCGCGCGGATCACCGAATCGGATCTGTACGCCATCCAGCATGACGTTGCCGGCATCAGCAATATTTCACCGGTGCTCTACGTATCCCAGTTCGGGGGCGGGGTATCCTGGCACGGCAATACCGCAAGCAGCGAAATCATCGGCACCACCAACAGCTACGCCAAGGCGAGGCAGACGTTCCCCGAATTCGGACGCTTCATCGTGCCGACGGACAACCTGCAACACCGGCGTGTCTGCGTTCTCGGCCAGACCGTCATTACCGACCTGGAGCTTCCCGCCGACCCCCTCGGGAAATACATCAAGGCCGCCGGCGAATGGTGTCGGGTCGTGGGCGTTCTGAAGAAACGCGGCAACCTGCTCGGGCAGGATTTCGACAAGATCGTAATCCTGCCCTATGCAACGGCACGCAGTATTCTCGGCGCTTCGCAACCGCCCAATCTCGTCATCCAGTTGACCGTCGACGACATCAGCCACATCAACGCCACGGTCGGACGCATCGAACAGGTCATCACGCACAATCACCGCCTGCACGGCGAACCGGCGGACAACTTCAAGGTACAGACCGCGAAGGAGTTCACCCAGCAATTCACTTCGCTGCTCAATACCGTCACTTTCATCATGGGCGGTATCGTTGCCATTTCGCTGCTCGTCGGCGGCATCGGCATCGCCAATATCATGCTGGTGTCGGTCACCGAACGCACACGCGAAATCGGCATATTGAAAGCGCTCGGCGCGCGCCGCAAGGACATCCTGCTGCAGTTCCTGATCGAAGCGGTGGTGCTTTCCTTCCTCGGGGGGATCGTCGGAACCATACTCGGCTGGTTGCTGGGGATGCTTGCGGTCAGCCTGATACCGGGACTTTCCGTAGCGCACGTGCCCGGATGGGCGATAGCCCTGGCATTCGGCGTCGCCGGGGGCACTGGTATTATCTTCGGCATCCTGCCCGCGGCGAAGGCCGCCAACCTGAATCCGATCGATGCCTTGCGCTACGAATAACGACGCCATGAAATGAAAGCCGGACTACCCGCTTCGCGCCCCGTACTCGTTGCCCACCGGGGCGACGTCGAGCATTACACGGAAAACACGTTGGCAGCTTTTGCAGGAGCCGAGAAACTCGGCGTCACGCATGTCGAACTGGATGTCCAGGTCACGAGCGATGGCGTACCCGTTGTTCTGCACGATCCGTCTGCAGCACGCACGCACGGCGTGTCCTTCGACGTACGCAAGCACACCGCGGAAACCCTTGCACGCCACGGCCTGTTCGATCCCGACCGCTTTGCCTGCCCGGTCGTGCGCCTCCGGGACTTCGTCGCATGGATGGGCGGCATCCCCGGCATGCACGTCTTCGTCGAAATCAAGAAGGAAAGCATCCGGACCCGGGGACGCGAACGCGTCCTGGAAGTGGTCGGCGACGAGGTGCCCCCGATTGCCGGGCGCTATACGCTCATCTCCTATGATGCGCGCATCCTGGCGATGGCTCGCCAGCACGGCCATCCCGTGGGCTACGTGCTGCCCACCATGGGGAATCGCTATCGGACCATCGCCGAGAACCTGGCGCCGGAATTCGTCTTCGCCGACTGCCGGCAGATTATTCGCGCGGGCGGGACCTGGCCCGGCAACTGGAAGTGGGCCAGCTTCGAAGTCGAGGACATCATGACCGCGAAGCGCCTGATCGGTGTCGGCGTGCGCTACATCGAGACCATGAAGCCCGCGGCGCTGATCAATGCGTTCCGCCGACCCGAAACCCTGGTCTCATAAACGAAAGACGCGGGAGGACACCCGCGCCTTTCTGCTCCGGGACTCCGCCTCACGGACGGAATGCCATCATTACCCGGCGGGTTTTACGATGATCTCCCCGTACATGCCGTCCTCGGCGTGAGTGGGAACCGGGCAGACGTAGTAGTAGGTGCCCGGCTTGAGCGTGAACCATCCGGTCCCCGCCACGTTGAGTTTCGTCTTGGAACCGTCAGGATTGACGTAGCCGGTGCCCACAATCGGCGGTTTGATCTTGGACTTGGCGTTTGCCTGATACGGTGGCGCCTTGCGCGTCACCGCGAGCCCGTGCGGCATCGGCGAGGCGTTGCCCAGGTCGATGCGTATCCTGGCTCCCGCCGGCACCACGATCGTCGGATTGACCTGGCCATGCAAGTCAAAGCGCTTTTTCGCGGTACCGGGCACCCCGGCCGCAACCGGGATGGTAATGCGGCTTCCCGTGAAGTCGACCTTGCCGTTGTCGAGCGTTCCGGCCTGCGCGCTTTTCTGCAGGTACTGCGAGCGCTGCGCCGTATGAGCGGCCAATGCCGGCAGCGCCAGAAAAAGCGCCGGCAGCGTCATGGCTGCGGCATATGATTTGCTTCGCATGTTCATGCGATCCTCCTTGCCCTTGCGGACAGTCGAATGATGGGTGGCAGCGCCACCCGCGGCACGATCACGCGAAATCCGTGGCGTTGTCTCAGCCGGGTGTGCCGAGCGCATGACTGGCGCGCTCCAGGCGTTCGCGGACTTCGCGTCCGATCGTATCCAGTTTCGCGTTGCCCACGATGCCGAGCACGGCCTCGGGATCCATGAAAGACACCGTGACGCGTCCGTCTTCCGTTTCCCGCACCACGACGTTGCAGGGCAGCAACAGGCCGATGTCCGGTTCGGCTGCGATCGCCTGTTCGGCAAACCCGGGATTGCATGCCCCGAGAATGCGGTACGGACGATGGTTGTGGTCCAGTTTCTTCTTGAGCGTAGCGGCCACGTCGATGTCGGACAGCACGCCGAAACCTACCTTCTGCAATTCAGAGGTGACACGCTCCACCGCTTCGTCGAAGCCGGAATCGAGTGTCACCGAAAAACCGTATTCAGCCATTTTCTCTCCTCCTGTTGTATTAGACAATGAAGTGGCTCCGCCTATCCCTTGACAAAGCTCCGCGATGGCTATAACCGCGCGCGGCGCAGGCGAAGGGCATTGCTGATCACCGATACCGAGCTCAGGCTCATTGCGGCGGCGGCGATCATCGGCGACAGCACCCAGCCCGTCAGCGGAAAAAGGACGCCGCCCGCAATCGGTATGCCCAGGCCGTTGTAGGCGAAGGCGAAGAACAGGTTCTGGCGAATATTGGTCAGCGTATGGTGCGACAGCCTCCGCGCCTTGGCCACGCCGCGCAGGTCACCTTTCACCAGCGTGATGCCCGCACTTTCCATCGCGACATCGGTGCCGGTGCCCATGGCGATACCGACGTCGGCGGCGGCCAGCGCCGGCGCATCGTTAACGCCGTCGCCCGCCATCGCCACCACACGGCCTTCGCGCTGCAAGCGCTTGACCGCCTCGAGCTTGGCCTCGGGCAGCGCCTGGGCCTGCACCTCGTCAATGCCCACGGCACGGGCCACCGCTTGCGCGGCACGCTCCCCGTCGCCGGTCACCATGACCACGCGCACGCCTTCGCGGTGCAGTATCTGCACCGCCTCGCGGCTCGTCTCCTTGACCGGGTCCTTCACGGCGACCAGTCCCGCCGCACGTCCGTCCACGCCCACATGCATCACCGTCGCGCCTTCCGCTGCAAGCGCTTCGGCCCGCTCGACAAGCGCCGAAACGTCGATCCGGGATTCATCCATGAAAGCGGCGTTGCCGGCAAACACCCTGCGCCCTTCCACGCTACCCCGCACCCCGCGTCCAGTCACGGCCTCGAAGTCATCCGCATGCGCCGGCTCGATATTTCTTTCCTTCGCTCCGGCAAGAATCGCCTCCGCCAGCGGATGCTCGCTCGCCGCCTCGAGTCCGGCCGCCAGTCGCAGTACGTCGCCGGATTCAAAACCTTCGGCCGCTTCCACCGTCTCCAGATGCGGCTTGCCCTCGGTAATGGTGCCGGTCTTGTCCACTACCAGGGTATCGACCTCGGCCATGCGCTCCAGGGCCGCGGCGTCGCTCACCAGGATGCCGGTGCCGGCGCCGCGCCCGACGCCCACCATCACCGCCATCGGCGTCGCCAGGCCCAGCGCGCAGGGACAGGCAATGATCAGCACAGAGATGCCCGAGAGCAGCGCGAACGCGAGACCCGAAGCGCCCGGGCCGGCCACCGTCCATGCTACGAAAGCCGCGATGGCGCAGGCCACGACCGTCGGCACGAAGATCGCCGCCACCCGGTCGGCGAGTCCCTGGATGGGTGCGCGGCTGCGCTGTGCCGCGGCGACCTGGGCGACGATGCGCGAGAGCAACGTCTCGTCGCCGACGCGCGTCGCACGCATCACGAAACTGCCGTTACCGTTCACGGTGCCGCCGGTCACCGCCTCGCCGGCAGTCTTCTCGACCGGCACCGGCTCGCCCGTGATCATGGACTCGTCCACGCTGGAGCGGCCTTCGAGCACCTCGCCGTCGACGGGGACCTTCTCGCCGGGCCGCACACGCAGCCGATCGCCGCTCTGCACCCGGGCGAGATCAATTTCCTCGTCCGTGCCGTCGTCGCTGACCCGTCGTGCACGCGGCGGCGACAGGTTGAGCAGCGCCTGTATTGCGCCCGAGGTGCGCTCGCGGGCACGCTGCTCCAGTACCTGGCCGACGAGCACGAGCGTGATGATGACCGCCGTGGAATCGAAGTAGAGCGGGACCTCCCCACCGTGCCCCAGGAACGCGGCCGGCAGGAATCCCGGGAATACGAGTGCGACGATGCTGAACAGGTAGGCCACGCCGGTGCCGAGTCCGATCAGCGTCCACATGTTGAAGTTCAATCCCTTGAGCGAACGCCAGCCGCGCTGGAAAAAGACCGAACCACCGTAAAAGGCGACAGGCGTGGCCAACACGAGCTGTACCCAGCCGTACGCCGGCCCCAGCCAGCCGCGGAAATCGAGCCCCGGCAGGTAGTCGCCCATCGTGAGCAGCAATAAGACGGCTGCGAGCGGCGCGCTCACCCACAGGCGGCGCGTCATCGCGACAAGCTCGGGATTGGGGCCGGACTGCGGCGTCGCGGTCCGCGGCTCGAGCGCCATGCCGCACTTGGGGCAGTCGCCGGGATGGTCCTGCACGATCTCCGGGTGCATGGGACAGGTGTACTCGACGTTACGCTTCGGTACCGCCGGCTCCAGCGCCATCCCGCACTGCGGGCAATCCCCCGGTCCCGCCTGCTTCACGTCCGGGTGCATCGGGCAGGTGTGGGTCCCGCCCGGCGCGGACGTGGCGGCGGGTTTGTTGCCGAGATAGCGTGCCGGATCGGCCGCGAATTTGTCGCGGCAGCCCGAGCAACAGAAATAATAGGTCTCGCCGCCATGCCCGGCGCGGTGCTCCGCGCTTGCCGGGTCCACGGCCATCCCGCACACCGGGTCGCGGGCCTGCCCTGTGTCTTGTGTACCTGTGTCCATTATTGCCTCACATACCGTGCTTGATACCGATCTTCACCAGCCACCAGTTGGCGGGATAGGTGGTCGCGAAACCGATCACCATGCCGATCTGCATCATGAACCAGAACAGGGCCGTGTCCGCCTCGAGGCCCGGGAACCACACGAGGCGCGCGAGCGCCATCCAGCCGAACAGTCCGATCTCGAAGGCGATGAGAGACAGCGTGTCGGCCTTGATCGCCGACCACAGGGCCTTGGTGCGCGAGCGTTCTCCCATCGCCCGGATCGGCAGATACTGGAAGAGAATGCCCAGCGCGTACGCCGCGCTGAAATCGAGGATGTAGGAGGTGCCGAGTGCCGACGGCACGACGGCGATGCCGAACACGGCAATCAGCACATCGGCAAGGATGTCGCCCAGCGTGCAGCCCGCCCCGCAGTGGCTGGATGAAACGAACACACTCTGCCAATAGGATTTGGGCGCCGGAGAGTGCTCGCCGGCGGTGGCGGCACGACCGAAACGCCCGTAGAAAGCCAGCACGGCGGGCCCGAAATACAGGGCCGTGACCGGCCACACGACCTCCATGATGCGCATCGGCTGGCGCCGCCCCCGGACGATGTCGACGCCGATGCCCAGGGCGGTCGCGCCCGCCAGGATCAGCCAGGCCCGGGACAGGACCTCAAGCCACGCTGGAATCGCCATCATGGTGATTCCCCTTCTTCGTTCGAAAATGCCGCTTTAATGGCGGAGTGAATACGTTGCGGGTCCGGTGCCCGTCGCAGACCGCTCCCGTCCATATAGACACGGCAGCATTCCGCATCGGCAGACGACGGATCGACGTCGCAACCATTGACCAGCACCGTCGGCGAACCATAAGCCCGGAGCCTTCGCGGGACACCGGGATCATTGCTATCCCATTCCCGCCATTCGATGTCCAACCCGGCGTCTGACAGTGCTTTGCGCAGGGCCTCGCGGGCCGCCTCCACGTTCGGGCAACCGGCGAAGTAGACGAGCTCGATGTGCAATGCGTTCATGGATCACCCGGGCCGGACAAGGCAGCAAGTATCGGGCAATCATCGACCGGGCCACTACCCTCGCACTGCGCCGACAGCGTTTCCAGCCCCCGGCGCATTCGTTCGAGATCTTCTAAACGGGACTCTATTTCAAGGATTCTCCGTTCGGCGATAGCCTTGACCTCGCCGGCGCCGGCATCCGCACGGTCGTGCAGCGACAGCAGTTCCCGTATCCCGTCGAGCGAAAACCCCAGGGATTGCGCCCGTCTGATGAACGAGAGACGGTGTTCCGCATCGGGACCGTAAAGGCGGTAATTGGATTGCGTCCGGCGCTCGGGGCATAGCAAGCCCAGACGCTCGTAGTAGCGCAAGGTCTCCGCCCCCACGCCCACCTTGCGTGCGAGCCGACCAATGGTCATCCGGGGCTCTGTCTGTCCGTTCATGCAAGTGTGCGCCTTGGTCGAACTTACTTTAAAGTTTACTTTAAGCTTTATGGTTATGCAATCGCCATCCCGACACCGCTCGGACGCTTGCGTTCGCCGCGGCTCTGTTCTAGATTGCGGAAACCGCGCCCAGGGCGTGCGAGGACGGCGGTTGGACGACGACAATGACAGCCAGCACACGGGAGGGAGGCATACAGCCAGTCCGCCTGACGGTGGGCATTACCGCGCACCGCGACCTGATAGCCGCCGAAAAGCCCGCTATCGCTCGTCTCGTGAGCGAACTGTTCGACCGGCTGGAACAGCGTTTCCCGGGTACCCGGCTGCAGGCACTCTGCCCGCTCGCCGAGGGTGGCGAGCGGATTTTCGCCAGGGTGGCCGTCGATCGTGGCATTCCCCTGCTCGTACCGCTGCCGCTGCCGCGATCCTTCTACATGCAAGACTTTGCCGATCAAGAATCGCGGGAAGAGTTTGAAGAGCTTTGCGAGCAGTCCACGGTATTCGAATTGCCCCTGCGTCCCGGCGTGAGCCCGGAACAGGTCGCCCGGCCGGGGCATCTGCGCGACAGCGAATATGCCCAGCTGGGCGTGTTCGTCTCCAGCCATTCCCAGGTCCTGGTAGCCATGTGGGACGGCAAGCCTTCCGACCAGCTCGGGGGCACGGCACAGATCGTTCACTACCGGCTTTACAACATCTACCCCGCCCCCGCAGCCACCCGGCCCATCGGGCCGGAAATGCTCGCCGACGACGAAAACGACCTTGCCTATCACATTGCCTGCTCCCGCGACCGTGACGATGGTGCGCCGGCATCGCCGTTGCATCCGCTGCAGGGGGCCTGGCTCACGGGCGATCCCGAAACCCCGCCGCAGGATGAAATGCCCGATCGCTATGCCCATGTATTCGCCATGACGGCGGAATTCAACCGGGACCTGGGGCGCCTGGCCATCCACCGTGAGTCAGCGGCACCGCACCTGGACGGGAACCAGCCCGCCGGTGTCACCCGCATCGGACGCCGGTTCACAGCGGTTGACCAGTTGGCCAACCGATACCAGAGGCGCCTTAACCGCGCCCTGCGCACCACCTACACACTGGCAGCGCTGATGGGTATCGCCTTCGTGGGCTACTCAACCCTGCCCGAGCAACCGTTGTTGCTATATGCATTCCTCGGCTTTTTTGCACTGGGCCTGTGCCTGTACGCAATCGCCCGGCGCGGCGACTGGCACCGCAAATACCTCGATTACCGGGTGCTCTCGGAAGGACTCAGGGTGCAATACTACTGGGCACTCGCCGGCATCGGCAACGCCGGCGACGGGCGCTTCGCCCACGAGAATTTCCTCCAGAAACAGGATCCGGAACTCGGCTGGATCCGTCACGTCATGCGCGACGTCGAACTGGCCGCGGGCCCGCCCGTCGATACGGGGGATCGCGGCCTGGAATTCGTCCTCGCCCACTGGATCGGGAATGCCGTTGGCAAGGACGACCCCGGGCAGCTCGGCTATTACACCAACAAGGCCGAACAACGCTATCGCCTGCACAGGCTGACCGAAAGGCTGGGCACTCTCAGCCTCTGGAGCGGCATGGCCGTCGCCGTCGTTCTCGCTATTTTCTCCCGCGACTTCGATACGGCGACACGTACCGTCCTGCTCCTGCTCATGGGCCTCCTGCCCCTGCTGGCCGCCGTGCGCGGAGCCTATTCACACAAGCGCGCCGACAAGGAACTGATCAAGCAATACCGGTTCATGGCCCGCATCTTCGGCAATGCCCGAAACCGCCTGGAAGCGACTTCCGGCCGCGAGGATAAAAGGGAGGTGCTGCGCGTGCTTGGCACCGCATCGCTGGACGAACATGCGGAGTGGATACTCATGCACCGCGAGCGGCCGCTGGAGCAGTCCAGGCTTTAAAAACGCTGTCGAAACTGGACAAGTCCTTGTGATGAGACTATATTTTTAACCAAACGGTTGCCGCACGCTGCAGGAGGACACTGTGGCGGGGGAGGAGGGGGCCCGTCGGTACCGGGCCTTCATCACCTACAGTCATCGCGACAAGCGCTGGGCGAACTGGCTCCACAGGCGCCTGGAGTTCTATCGCGTTCCGCGCCGCCTGATCGGGCGAGAGACGAGTGCTGGCGTCATCACGCGACGGCTTACCCCCGTTTTCCGCGACCGCGAGGAACTGGCAACAGCCGACGATCTCGGCGAAAAGATCAGCCAGGCCCTGGAAAATTCCGACACTCTGATCGTCATCTGCTCGCCCTCGTCCGCACGCTCCAAATGGGTCAATGAAGAAATCCTGCGCTTCAAGCGCAGCGGCCGGGGAGATCACATTTTGTGCCTGATCGTCGACGGCGAACCCCTGGCAGCGGTAAACGGCGGGGACGACAGCAACGAATGCTTCCCGCCCGCTCTATGTTCCCGCAACGGCGATAGCGGCCACGGCAGAGGCGGCCTGATCGAACCTCTGGCTGCCGATGTGCGCCCCGGCGGCGACGGCCGCGGCCTTGCCCTGATGAAAATCATCGCTGGCCTGCTGGCCGTGGGCCTGGATGAGTTGAGGCGCCGGGAACTGCAGCGCCGCAACCGGAGGTGGGCGGCCGTAGCCGGCTTGGCTCTCGTTGTCATGGCCGCGACTTCCCTGCTCGCCCTCGAAGCCACCCACCAACGCAACGTGGCCGAGCACCGGCGCGCACAGGCGGAAAGTCTGGTCGCCTTCATGCTCGGCAACCTGCGCACAGAGCTACAACCCATCGGCCGCCTGGACCTGCTCGACATGATCGGCAAGCGCGCACTGGCCTACTATTCTAAGCAGAACCTGAATACCCTGGATGCCGATTCGCTTGAGCGGCGAGCGAAGGCGCTGCGCCTGATCGGAGAGGTCGATAGCACACGCGGCAATCTCGACGCTGCGCTGAAGGTATTCCATCAAGCTGCCGATACCACCTCACGCCTGCTCTCTCTCGAACCGGACAATCCGCAACGGATCTACGATCATGCCCAGAGTATGTTCTGGGTAGGCAATATAGCCTGGCAACGAGGCAACCTTCAGTCCGCTGAAACCGCGTTCAAACGCTACCGTTCACTGGCCGAGCAACTTGTGCGGATCGGCCCGGACAATCCCGATTGGCAGGAACAACTCTACGAGGCGGACATGGATCTGGGCATCCTTCTGCTGCACGAAAACAAGGTCGAGGAAGCAAGGGATAAATTTCTAAAGAGCCTGCCGATCGCGTCCAAGCTGGCAGACGCCTTTACGCACGATGACCAGAAGCAGCTGAACCTGGCACAAGTACGGTCCTATGTAGCTGACTCGGAAGAACAACTTGGCCATCTCGATTCCGCGTATAGACAACGGTCGATGGAACTCCACGTTTACCAGCAAGTTCTGTCCAGGGACCCCGGAAACAGCTTTGCGCGCAGCTCACTGGTAGCATGCAAACGGGCCCTGGCCCGCATTGAAGTGAGCAAAGGCGATACCCAAGCCGCGCTGCCCCTGCTCAAGTCCGCAATCGCCGTTGCCGATGATCTGGTCAGGCAGGATCACAGCAATGCGTTCTGGCAGGGGCTCAGCGCCAACGCCTATGCGGACCTGGGGCAGCTGAATTACGAGCTCGGCGACTTCGACTCCGCCGCAAGCGCCGTCACCAGGGCCGAAGGTATCGCCCATGGGCTGATCAAAAAGAATTCGTCCGCCATCCTCGCACACTGCCAATTGCTGAAAGCCAGGATCGCCGCAAGTAGAAATCAGTATGGAGACGAGCTGGCCATGGCAACGCAGGCCGTTACCGGGTTGAGTGCCCTGCCCGCGAAGATGCAGGCCGACCCGAACATCCAGACGCTGCTCATAGAAGCGCGGCTGCTACAGGGCGAGGGTTTGCATGCGCTGGGCAGGAACGGAAGTATCAGCTCATGGAAAGCCGGGCTCGACGTGGTCAAGACCCACCCCGGTAACCGCGCGCCAGCCATGAGGACCCTCCTGGCCCTCACCTATTTTCGTCTCGGGAAAAAAAAGCAAGCACGGCGCATCATGCTTCAGCTTGACACCGTCGGCTACCGGACACCGGAATTCATGAGACTCAAGTCACTCGTGTCCGGAAAACCCGAAGAACAGATTTCCGCGAATTCGTCACACCAGGGCTTCAATCGCATGCCCTGATAACAGAGGAGAAGATCATGACTGAGAACAACTATCCGACCATTCAAGCCAACGTAAGCCTCGTGGCGACCGGAGGACGCGTGTCCTTCGGCTACGAAGGCGCGGATGATCTGAGTAAGAGACATATCGAGAATGACGGCAATATCAATTGTGCCAAGCCGGAAGACCTCGGCAAAGGGCCGGTCGGTCTGGAGTTTCATCTGCTGACGCCGAAAGTCACCCTGGACGGAATCGATTACGACCTCAAATTCGTAGGCAGAGAGAGCATTAGAATCAAGGAAGCAAAGGATGGCGGATCGATCTTCGCATACCTCCTGAACTGCCTGCTCGAGGTGTTGCAGATAAAGCAGGGACAATTCGGCGGCTACACCAACCCCGGTGGAAATCCGCACAAGCTGAGGTTTACGAACCAGAATAACGATAACAAGCGCTACAAGTACACGTTACGCGCCAAGGCCCAGGCCGAAAGCGGTGGTGCGGTACTCTGGCTGGACGACGACCCCATGATCCAGAACGGCGGCGGGAACGTAGGTGCGTTCTGAAGCCTGATGCCCTACCCTGTGCATGGAGCGTTCACGTACAGGCAAAGTGGAGGCAATGACAGACCGCAACACCTTTGATTTCATCATCGTTGGAGCGGGTTCGGCGGGATGCCTGCTTGCGGAACGACTGTCCAGGAACCCCGGCCGCCGGGTCGCCCTGATCGAGGCCGGCCCCGAGTATGGTGCCTGGCCGCTGCGGGTTCCCGCGGCCTTGCCTCTGTTGCTCCGCTCGCGGCGCTACAACTGGACATTCGATACCGTGCCCCAGCCGACACTCGCCGACCGCCGCCTGTACTGGCCACGCGGCAAGGTACTCGGCGGCAGTTCATCGATCAATGCCATGTGCGCCGTGCGCGGGCCCGCACGCGACTTCGACCGGTGGTCGGAATATGGCGGCGCCTCCTGGAGTTGGGCCGAGCTCGAGCCTTTGCTGGGAGACATCACTACCGCGGAACCGGACAATCACCCGAACCGGCTCGCAATCAGCCCGCTGCGCTACTGTCACCCCATCTCGGAAGCTTTCGTTGCAGCCGCACACCAGGCGGGCCATCCGGCTCTCCCGGATTTCAACGTGGACGTCCCCGACGGCGTCGGCTTCTACCCCGTATTCCAGCGCGAAGGCGAGCGCTGGGAAAATGCCCGCGCCTTTCTCGAGCCGGCACGCGCCCGCGACAATCTCGCGGTGCTGGCCGAAACCCGCGTGCTCAAGGTGGAGATCGACTCCGGATCGCGGGCTACCGGGATCCTGGTGCAGCGCAGCGATGGTTCCCGGCACACCGTTTCAGCGCGGAACGAAGTGATTCTCTGTGGCGGTGCGATCGGCAGCCCGCACCTGCTTCTGCTCTCCGGAATCGGTCCACCCGATGAGATTCAGCGCTTCGGCATCGAAGTCCGTCATGCCCTGCCCGGCGTCGGGCGTAACCTGCAGGACCATCTCGACGTCACCCTGGTGAGCTACGCGAAGGGCGGCGGCCTCTCGGCACGCCCGCAGGATCTGCCGGGCAAGCTCCGTGCCCTTTTCGACTACCGGCTCAGCAGGACCGGACCGTACACCAGCAATCTCGCCGAAGCGGGCGGATTCATCCGCAGCGACCCCGCTCTGGCCCGCCCCGACCTGCAACTCCACTTCCTGCCGGCGGTCCAGCAGGACCACGGGCGAAAACTGGTCCGCACGACGTTCTTCGCGGGCTGCGCGCTGCACGTCTGCGGCCTCTATCCCGCCAGCCGAGGCCGTATCGGCCTGGCCGATCCCGATCCGGTGGTCGATCCGCTGATCGACCCATGTTATCTTGCGGACGAATCCGATCTGCGAACACTGGTAACCGGAGTGCGCCGGGCACTCGACATACTGCACCGGCCCGCCTTCGCACCGTGGCGGCTGCGCCCCTTCATTCCCCGTAACCCGCCCACCGAGGACGTCGAGCTGGAAACGCTCGTGCGACAGCGCGCCGAAACGATCTACCACCCGGTCGGCACCTGCCGCTTCGGTACCGACCCTCAGGCCGTCGTCGATCCCGAACTGCGAGTGCATGGTATTCGGAACCTGCGTGTCGTCGATGCCTCCGTCATGCCGACGCTGATCGGCGCCAACACCAACATCGCCGCGACCCTGATCGCGGAAAACGCCGCACGCCTGCTTCTTGCAGACTCCTAGCCCGCCGAACCGATCACGCCCCGGTAGGATTCCGCGATTTGCTCATCGGGCAGCTTGTTCGCCAAAGCCAGGCGCAGCGTGAGCAACGACAGCACCACTACCGCGCCCATGCCCTCGTAAATGTTGCACAGCCCGGTCCCGCCCATCGAGACGGGACTCACGTAGCAGATCAACCACATGCCCAGGAAGTACGGGAACAGCCACCAGGCCGGACGCCACGCCGCAAGGTCACCGATACCGGCGCGCCGCAGTATCCGGTAAACGGCATAGCAGACGAAAGCGCCGGCAATGAGCGCAAGCAGGAAACTCAAGGCCGCAAAGCCCGCCCAGAACATGACGAAATTGGAGGCGATGAAGGCCAGTGACGCCATGAGCCGCGGTGCCGGCAGGCGGAAGGAACGGCGCTCGAGGTCCGGCTGCGCCTGGCGCATCGCGAGCAGCACCACCGGGCCGATGCCGTAGGACAACACGGTGGCGGATGAGGCGTAGGTCACCAGTTTCTGCCACGACGGGAAGGGCAGCAGAAACAGTGTCCCGATCGCGAAGGTGGCGAGCACGCCGGTCCAGGGCACGCCGTGGCGGTTCACGCGGGTGAAAAAGCGCGGCCACAGGCCCTCCTCGCCCATCGCGTAGAGAATCCGCGGGGTCGTCGTCACCCACATGTAGCCGCACATTGCCGGCGAGACGATGGCATCGGCATACAACACCGTCGCCCAGAACGAGGCGCCGATGACGAGCGCCAGGCCCGCGAACGGACCCGCGACACCGCCGAAGGACAGGGTCCCCCAACCGGTGGCTGCGAGCTGCCCGGGCGGGACGGCGGTGACGAAGGCGTACTGGAGCAGGATGAAAATGACGGCGCCGATCGCGATGGTGCCGAGCACCGCTATCGGTAGCGCTCGGGCGGGATTTTTCGCCTCACCCGCGAGATCGATGGCCTGGCGAAACCCGAACAGCGAAAAGAACACGCCCGCGGTCGATACCGAGGCAAACATGCTGGCCCACGGGTGTGGAGTGTCCGCAGCGACGCCGAGATTCGAGGCGTGGTGAGAGAACACCAGCAGGATCACGATCGTGCCGATCGGCGTGCAGACCTTGAACCAGGTCGCGATGCTGTTGAACAGCAGCACCAGGCGCAGAACCATGAAATTAAGCGCGGTCATGCCCGCCAGGACCACTATGGACGCCCAGACGCCGACCGGCGTTAGCAGCAGAGTCTGCGGATTGACCAGTCCGTGGATATAGCTGTCGGCGTAGGTCACGACGGCCATCGCCTCCACCGGCGCAATCGAGACATAGGCCAGGAACAGGATCCAGCTCCATACCCGCCCCACCAGCGGTCCATGGCTGACGAGGCTCATATGCACGAGGCCACCGCTCTTCGGGAACATCGGGGCGAGTTCCGCGTAGACCAGTGCGAGCAACGCGATCACGACCGTGGCCGTGACCCAGGCGCCGATACTGAGCGGCCCCGAACCGCGTGCCGCCGCCAGCGGCGCAAACAGCCAGCCGGAACCGATCATGGTCGTGACCCCCGCCAGGAGCAGGCCGACCACACCCGCCTCCCTGCGCAGTCTACCGTGCCCCATTACCCCGCCTCATGCGACGCTGCGATGACGGTACAACCGCTCGTAATGCGGACGGCATGCATCGGCGAGGCGGCGCAAATCATCCGGCAACGTCACGTCGCGCGGCCGGTAGGGCGCAAAGCCCGTGGTCGCCCGGACGGCATCGTACCAATGCGCCGCCCATACTCCGTCGCTCGCGCGCGGGCCGGGTGGCCACCGCAACATGCGCTCGCTGAAGGGCACGCCGAGGATCGCGCACAGCTTCCGTAGCAACCCTTCCGGATCCTGAAGCACGTCGCGAGCATCAAGCACGGGTGGGGCCGCGCCCGTCAATTCTGCCACCGTGTCGAACAGCCGGGCCTGCATCTCGAAGCCGAGCTCCCACAGGGCGGGCGCCTCGCGGCAGCGCGCGAACGATGCCACGACCTCGTCGGGATTGCGGATCAGGAAGGCGTTGGTGAGATCCCCCAGCCAGTCCAGTTCCATGTCCGCCGTGACGTGCTGGGTCATGTGCTTCTGGTACCACACGGCCTTGCCACCCGGCACCGGTCCGCACAGGGTTTGCACCACGCGGCGCCAGTCATTTTCCTGGGAGGCAATCACGGCCTCGCGCATTGCGTGGGGCGCTTTGGTAGTCAGCAGGTAATGTGCATACAGCGGCTCGTCCGTGACCGCGGTGTCCCCCCGGTTCTCCCAGGCGCGCATCATCGCAGTGGAAATATTGCGCGGACCCGACCACATCGCAATCCGTACCGGGCCGGTCAAATGCGCACTCCGCTTTCGGACTCCCGCACCAGCAGTTCACGGTAATGGCGCTGCAGGCGCTCGGCCATGGGACCGCGTCCGCCCTCGCCGATGGTGCGCCCGTCCACCTCGCGCACCGGCACCACGCCGGCGAAGGTGCCGGTGACGAACGCCTCGTCCGCACCGTAGACGTCGGTCAGGCTGAAGTCCTTCTCGAACACGGGTATGCCCTGTTCCCGGCACACCCGGATGACGTTTGCGCGGGTAATGCCACCGAGACAGTACTTGCCCGTCGAGGTCCAGACCTCGCCACGGCGCACGATGAAGAAGTGCGTGGAATTGCAGGTGGAGACGAAGCCGTGCGGGTCGAGCATCAGGCCCTCGTCGTAGCCGGCTTTCGTCGCCTGGATGCAGGCGAGGATGCAGTTGAGTTTGGAGTGGCTGTTGAGCTTCGGATCCTGCACGTCGGGCGCGCCTCGACGCACGTACACAGTGTACAGACGGATGCCCTTCTCCACCGTCTCCGGCAAGGGCGTCTTGTACTCGGGAACAATCACGATCGTCGGCGAGCTGATGATGACGCGCGGGTCCTGGTAAGGCGTAGCGCGGACGCCCCGCGTGACCATCAGGCGAATATGAACGCCGTCGTGCATGCCGTTGGCATGCAACGTCTCGACGACACGCGCCGTCAGCTCCTCGCGGGTCAACCCAATGTCGAAGTCGAGCGTCTTGGCGCCCTCGAACAGGCGATCCAGATGCTGGTTCAGGAACGGAAGACCGCCCTCGTGCAGGCGCAGGCCCTCCCACACGCCGTCCCCGAGCATGAACCCGCTGTCGAAGACCGAGACCTTCGCCTCGTTGCGCGGATGCAGAGTGCCGTCGATATTGATCCTGATATCCGCATTGCGCGGATCCTGCTCGTAATCGTGGCTGCCCTTCGCCATTTAAGCACTACTCCGGAACGGATGAGAGGCTCAGATACTAGCATTCCCATAACCGGCACGCGAATGCGCTCGAGCGGGACCGGTGCGAACATCTCCGCGACCACAACGCGCGAGCTCTACCCGTTCCAAACGACCGCCAGGCGGCCGGCGGAACCTTCAGGCGTCAGTCGGCAGCGACCACATCTGCCGCCGGGCTTGCTACCCGCCTGAAAGGAACCGAGACGAGGACACCGAGAACGAACGCAATAACCAGGATGGCGACGGTGGCGCCGAGAGGCGGTTTCATTACCATGGCGCAGGCAATGCCGAGTGCCAGCAAGGTATTGCCCCACGAGGTACTGCGTGCGACAGGATCACGGGCCAATCGGGCAACGGCATCAGTGACCGGTCCATCGCCCGCTTCCTGCAAAGCCCGCTTCAACAGGCGATGACGGCTGCCGATGACGAACGGACCGTTGACGAGAAGCACGAACACGCCCACGAAACAGACGTCCAGCCAGCCCGTGTTCCAGGCCCAGGCCGCGTGGACCATATAGGCCCCAGTCGCGATCAGGACCGCAATGGCGATCGGGAAAGCTTTTTCTATTTTGCCGGCCAGGGCCAGCCAGCCCCCCACTTCACCAGTCGTGGTGGCAAGCGCAATGCGCCGCTCTGAAAAGTGCAGTAACGATGCGGCCGCAAATGCGCCGAACAGCGCGCACAGGTGCAGAAACAGAACAATGCCGTAGATACCCATCACCCCACCCTCCACAAAATTCCCATTTATGGCGGTACCGAGACGGTGTGCCGTAGCGAAATCTACCATGAATCGAGGCCGGCCGGCATGTTCGACCTCTATACACCAATCATGCCTAAACCGTCCGATACCGCCAACCCCGTTATCGGCCTAGAATGTCCACTGGTGTCACCAGTGAACGGAGGAGTTCTCATACATGGCAGACAATGTCTTCATTACCGGGGTTTCCAGCGGGCTCGGACGCGGGCTGACCGAGCAGTACCTCGAGCGAAACTGGACCGTGTACGGCCTCAGCCGCCGGGGCGCCGGCTTCGAGCACGAGCGGCTGCACGAGACGAAGGCCGACCTGGCCGACCTCGACGCCATCCCCGGCGTCCTCGACCGCCTGATCGGCGACGCCCGGATCGACCTGGCCATCCTCAATGCCGGCCTGCTCGGAGAATTCAAACCGATGCCCGAGATCGGCCTCGGCGAGCTGCGCCGTGCCATGGACGTCAACGTCTGGGCCAACAAGGTGATTCTCGACTGGTTCGCCGCGCATCATGCGCCCCGGCAGGCCGTGCTGATCTCCTCCGGCGCCGCCGTAACCGGGCACGAAGGCTGGGGCGGCTACGCGCTGTCCAAGGCGGCGCTCAACATGCTCGCCCAGCTCTATGCCCACGACCTGCCGGATACGCACGTTGCGGCATTCGCCCCGGGCCTGATCCATACCGCCATGCAGGACCACATCTACGAAGATGTCGACGAACGGCGTTTCCCCTCGGTGAAGCGGCTCAAGGAGGCACGCAACACGCCCGCGATGCCCGAACCGGCCGAGGCGGCGCGCATGATGGCCGATGCCATTGAGCAACTGCCCGAGCGCATCGACAGCGGCCAGTTCACCGACATCCGCCAATTCTGAGCAGCCATACCCGTGCTCTGGCTGTCATTGGGCGTCCTGCTGGTCTGGCTGGCCGCCGGCGCCGAGATGCTCCACGGCAGCCGCAAGCTGCGCCGGCTGGATCGCTTCCCACCGGCCGCCGATGCGCCCGGGCTGCCCGCGTTCACCCTCGTCGTGCCGGCACGCAACGAGGTCCACACCCTGGCCCCGGCGATGCGCTCGCTGCTGGCGCTCGATTACCCCAAGTTCAACGTAATCGCGGTCGACGACCGCTCGGAAGACGGTACGGGGCGTCTGCTGGACGGCTTCGATGACCCGCGGCTGACCGTATTGCACGTCAGCGAATTGCCGGCGGGCTGGCTGGGCAAGAACCACGCCCTGCATCGGGGTGCCCGCCAGGCCAGGGGCGACTGGCTGCTGTTCACCGATGCCGACGTGGTCTTTGCGCCGGATACCCTGCGGCGGGCGGCCACGGCGCTCGCGCAAACCAACGCCGATCACGTGACCGCGATGCCCCGGCTGACGGGCGCCTCGCTCGCACTCAAGATCGCGCTGCCCGTTTTTTCCCTGTGTTTCGCGCTGGCGCAGCGTCCCTGGCGGGCCGCCGATCCGAAGAGCCGCGCCTATGTCGGCATCGGCGCCTTCAACCTGGTACGCAAGACGGCCTACTCGGCGATCGGCGGACACGGGAAATTCGCCGCCGCGCCCCACGACGACCTGGCGCTGGGCAAGGCCATGAAAGACGCCGGCTTCCGGCAGTTTTGCCTGATGGCGAACCGCACGCTGTCGATCCAGTGGTATCGCACGCTCCCCCAATTCGTGAAGGGCCTGGAGAAAGGCACCTTCGCCTATTTCAATTACCGGCTGGCACTCGTGTTCCTCGTGACCCTGGAGCTCCTGGGATTCTTCCTGTGGCCGATCGCCGGCCTGTTCCTGCTGCACGGCACATCCCTGGCGCTGGATGCCGCCGCCGCGGGCACGATGCTCGCGCTCGGCACCCTAGGGGCTTACCGGCTACGCTTCTGCCCGCTCTACGGCCTCGCCTACCCGATCGGCGCGCTGGTCATGGTGGTGGTGCTGTGGAATGCCGCCATCCGGATTCGCCTTCGTGGCGGCCTGGTATGGCGCGGCACCTTCTATCCCTTGAAGTAAACGGCGGGATGCGGCGGATCAGGGCGGAGTCCGGCATGAAGGCGGCACGACGTCGGGCTTGAGCGTCGTCCGGTTCTTGCCTGCGGCCACCATCCCCTTGGGCGGCACGGCATTCCCGCATAACCATGCCAGAGGACTCTCGGGGCTGCCCTTGAC
>Ga0209919_1000042_pt1 | contig 69135 bp, 59 predicted proteins | sample SalPon2A_C_D2_MG_FD_185721 | JGI IMG/M metagenome (GOLD analysis project Ga0209919, IMG submission 185721) | Soil microbial communities from South San Francisco under conditions of wetland restoration - Salt Pond MetaG R2A_C_D2_MG (SPAdes)... | ecosystem: Environmental > Terrestrial > Soil >... | reverse complement strand
ATCGGGGATCACCGTGACGGTGGCCTTCCCGCTCTGGCCCCCCGCCGTGGCGCTGATGGTGGCGGAGCCCTGGGCGACGCCGGTGACCTTGCCGGAGCCGTCCACGGTGGCCACGGAGGTGGCGGAGGAGGACCAGGTCACGCTGGCCCCCGAGACGGCGTTGCCGCTGGCGTCCAGGGGCGTGGCGGTGAGCTGGACCGAGCTTCCAACCTGCACAGTGTCCGCGGAGGGCTGCACTCGTACGCTGGCCACCTGGCCTTGCTGAGACGAGGGGGCCTTGACGGTGATCGCGGCATCGGCGCTCAGGCCCTGCACCTGGGCGGTGATGGTAGCCGATCCGGAGCTCTCTCCCGTCACGAGGCCGCTGTCCACGGCCGCTACGGAGGACGCCGACGAGGACCAGTTGAAGGTGACGCCCGAGATCGGCTGACCGGAGCCATCGGTGACTTCGGCGTCCAGGCGGACCGTGTCGCCGGGAGCCAGCGTGTCGGCCTGGGGCGTGAGGGACAGGGTGACGGTGCCCGAGCCCTTCTTCACGTTGACCTTGGAGTGGCCCTTCTTGCCGTCGCTCGAGGCCGTGATCGTCGTCGACCCCGTCTTCTTCCCCTTGGCCTGTCCGTTGTTGAGCGACACGACGCTGGTGTCGCTCACCGACCAGGAGATGGAGGCGTCCGGGATCGGGTTGCCCTGGTCGTCGAGGGCCGTGGCGGTGAGGTCCACGGTGTCCTGGACGCCGAGTGACACGCTCTGCGGCTTGACCATGACCTGGGCGACCGACGGACTCGCCGAGGGCGGCGGGTCGGCCGGACCCATCACGGGAGGCGTGCCGCAACTCGCCAGCGCCAGGAGGACGGCCGCGCAGGTCACGCCGGCGGCCGCGACGCGTCGAAGGTCGTTCTCATGCTGCCTCGGCCGGAAGGGAGAGGTCCGCGGAGACTCGGAATCACGAGTGTGGCAATATAGGGAAGGGGGGCACCATCCGCCCCGGTTGAGATCGAACATGCCGTTCACGCACCCTGCTCAGGTGATCGACGGGCCACCTCACGGCGGCCACGAGTCGGTCGTCCACTGCAGGGGTCGGCCAGGTCCGGCTGTCCGTTCGGGCGGACGGCGCGGTCTCACCCGGGGCCCCGCGTTCCACTGGCAATCCGACCGGCATGGCGTCGGGGCCGAACTGGCCCCCGAGCTGTAGCCTCGTGACTTTGCGTCCCCGGCTTTCGCGCGGGTTTGCCTTGAGATCAGTGGACGACGTACTGCCTGGTTCGAAACGGGTCCTCAAGCGAGTTGCGTACCTGAACCTGTACTATTGTGGTATAAGGACTTACGGTATTTTTGCACCTTTCTTCACATGAAGAGATTGCAGGGAGCGATAGTTGTTTCCGTAGGGGGTTCTCCGCGGGGCGCGTGGGAGGATCTCCCCCCGGGGGCGTCTGCGAACGCCGCGGAGCGGCGGGCGGCCCGCGAAGGAGAAGACTCGCGATGTGAGCGTTAGGTGGCCGGCGGAGGAGGGGTCGATCGGGCTGGCCCGCGGGCGGAACCCGGGCCGATGTGAAGGAGGGGGCCGCCCGGTGTCCGGGCCGCCCCCTCGCTGGCCTGCCTGTGTGAAAAGGGCCGCCTCAGCCCCCCGCGGCCACCTTCTCCGGCCGCGGAGTCCTCTCCCAGAACCAGCTCGCGAATCGCCGCAGGCCCTCGTCGAGTCCGACTTCGGGGGCGTAACCGATGAGGTCGCGCGCCTTCGCGTCCGACGCGCACGTCAGGGACACGTCGCCCGGCTGCTCGGGCAGGTGATGGACCGCCGGCTCGATCTCCAGGGCCCGCGCCAGTCGCGCCACCAGGTCGGAGAGGGTGACCGGGTCGCTGCGGCCCAGGTTGACGACATCGTACACGGGCGCGTCGCGGCTCTCCCGCTCGACCCACTCCAGGCCCCGCGTGATCCCGTTCACGATGTCGTCCACGTACGTGTAGTCGCGGGCGGAGCTGCCGTCGCCGTACAGGGGCAGCGGCTCACCGTTCGCCATGAGCCGGGCGAACTTGTGGATCGCCAGGTCGGGCCGCTGCCGGGGTCCGAACACGGTGAAGAAGCGCAGCGACAGGACCGACAGGTCGTACAGGTGGTGGAACGTGTAGCACAACATCTCCCCGGTGCGCTTGGAGGCGGCGTAGGGCGAGATGGGCCGGTCGCCCGCCGTGTCCTCCACGAAGGGCGCGTCCTTGCGCTCGCCGTACACGGAGGAGGAGGAGCCGAACAGGAGCCGCCGGGGTCCCCGCCGCCGCATGGCCTCGAGCAGGGACAGGGTTCCGGTGACGTTCACATCGAAGCACAGGTTCGGGTCGTCGATCGAGGGCCGGACGCCGGGCCGCGCCGCCAGGTGGACCACCGCATCGAAGGCGATGTCCGACAGGAGGCCGTCCAGGAGGACGCCGTCCCGAAGGTCTCCCTCCACCAGCCGCATGGAAGGGTGCCGGAGGGCTGGCGCGATGTTCTGCCGCTTGATCTCGGGCGGGTAGAACGAATCGAAGCTGTCCAGCCCCCACACGCGGTCGCCGCGGGAGAGCAGATGATCGCAGAGGTGCGAGCCAATGAAGCCGGCCGCGCCCGTGACCAGGATGCGGGCCGGCCGCCGGCCGTCTCCGTCCGTGGGAGTCACGGGGTTCGCATGATCGTGGTCGTTGCCCATGCCTGCACTTTCGTGTGGTCGTGGTCGGCTCCCTCGCGGGGCGCACGGGTCCTTGCTGAGGCAAGAGCGGTGCCGGATCCGGAATCGCCGAATGTCCTTTCAGCAAGCGGCTTTGCTCCGGTCGAGGGAGCGCGCGCACCCTTCTCGTGTTGCGCGGTCGAGACAGCCCTGTGGTGTGGTGCGGTCGCAACGCTTGCCGGCCCCGCTGCCGGTTGTCCCGCCCCGGTGGAGCGGGGTATGGTCCTCGCGGGGCGGGGTTGATCCGGGTCCGGGGTGCGTGCCCCGCTTTGCCGGCCGGGGTCCGGCGAGGGGCCTCGCGGAGGGTGTGTTGGGTGCGCCACAGAACGGCGCCCAACTCCTTGACACTACGTCCTCCATGACGTAGTCATCATCGCCCATTCACGTCCGGCGGACGTGAGGGCAGGCAGCGCGAGTCAGACTTGCGATCGGCCCGCGAATCGGGCCGGATTCGGATCGAGATGCTGTGGCTGGCGACCTGTTCTTTCCCCGTCCGACCCGTCGTGGCAGGTCACACGCTGCTCGTTCCTTCTTCGGGGCCGGCCCCGGTGACGGACCGGGTTCCTACCGCGATTCCGAGGTGGTGCGTTGACATCCGATACAGGCAGGGCGCCCGAGCTGGATGGGGAAGAGCCCTTCATATCGTCGGAAGACCGATCGACGATCCACATCCTCGCCGTCGACGATGAGCTCACCGCGCTCAAGAGCTGCGAGTCGGTGCTCACCGCCGAGGGCTATCACGTGGACGTGGAGCGCAGGGGCGAGGATGCCATCCGCCGCCTGAGGGCCGGCAGCTACCACGTCGCCCTCATCGACCAGAACATGCCGCGTGTGGACGGGATGCAGGTGCTGGAAGCCGTGCGCGAGCACTCGCCGTCCACTCTCGCGGTCATGATGACGGGGTACGCCACGGCGGAGGCCAGCGTCCGGGCGTTGCAGGCGGGGGCGTGGGACTACCTGCCCAAGCCGTTCACGGCGACCCAGCTCCTGGTGCTCGTCGACCGCGCCGCCCACACGCTCCTCCGGGTCCGGGCGCTGGCCGGCCGCACCACGAAGGACGCGCAGAGCGGGGTGCTCGTCGACAACGGGGTCCAGATCCTCGGCGTCTCGAAGGCCATGCGCGACGCGGTCGCACGGGCCCTCAAGGTGGCCGGCACGGACGCCTCGGTGTTCATCACGGGGGAAAGCGGTACGGGCAAGGAGGTCATCGCCCGCTGCATCCACCAGGAGAGCCGTCGGGCGAACAAGTCGTTCGTGGCGGTCAACTGCGCGGCGCTTCCCGGCGAGCTGCTGGAGTCCGAGATGTTCGGGCATCGTCGTGGAGCCTTCACGGGTGCGGTGCGCGACAAGCCCGGTCTCCTCGAGATGGCCCACCAGGGTACCCTCTTTCTGGACGAGCTCGTCGAGATGCCGGTCGCGCTGCAACCCAAGCTCCTGCGGGTCCTGCAGGACGGCGTGGTCCGGCGGGTCGGGAGCGAGAAGGACGACGCGGTGGTCGACGTCCGCTTCATCTCGGCCACGAACCGGAACCCGGAGGAGGCTCTCGACGAGGGGCTTCTGAGGCACGACCTGTTCTACAGGCTGCGAGTCGTGCCCATCGAGCTCCCGCCCCTGCGGGAGCGGCCCGAGGACATCCCGATTCTCGCGGCGCACTTCATCGAGCACTACTGGGAGCGTCATCGGCTCCCGGGATCGAAGCCCCCCGAGCTGGCGTCGGAGACCCTCGACCGCCTGCTGTCGGCGTCGTGGCCGGGGAACGTGCGGCAGCTCCAGAACGTGCTGGAGGAAGTCGTGGTCCTCTCGGACCCCGAGGGCGAGATCCTGCCCGAGTCGATCCCGTCCCTGGACCAGGACGGGATGGGTGGAGGGGGATCCGAGGCGCGCGACGCCCTGTTCAGTGGCCTCGATCTCCGGGGGAGCTACCACGACGTCAAGCAGGAGCTCATCGACCGGTTCGAGCGGCAGTACCTGGCCCGCATCGTGGCCCAGGCGGGCGGCAACATGTCGAAGGCGGCGCGGCGGGCCGGCATCGACCGAACGACGCTCTATCGCCTGATGGACAAGCACGAGCTCTCCAAGGACAACCTCGCGGGACGGTCGCGAGAGCAGGATGAGGAGGACTGACGTCCGTGCCGGGCGGCACTCCGGCTCGGCCACCGGGCCCGCCACCCATCGCGTGGCGCGCCGGACGGTGGCGTCGACCGTGAGCGGAGCGGCGCAAGGGGCCGGCGGCTCCGATGCGCTCCGGGACCGGGTCCGGGCCCTGGCCCTGGCGGAAGAGTCCGCCCCTCCGGCCGCGGAGATCCGGGACCTCCTCCACGATCACGACCTCGAGAGCGTCTGGAACGCCCTCTCGAGGCTCCACCGGGAGCTCGACGAGGCCAGCGGGACCGACCTGCAGCCGAAAGAGGTGGCCCGTCTCCGGCAGCGGCTCCTCGGCCTGGGCTGGCTGGTCGTGCAGTCGGCGCCGCAGACCGCGGTGCGCTCCTATCGCGAGCTCCTCCTGGACATCTCGCACGACATCCGCTCGCCGCTCAACTCCATCCTCTTCCTGAGCGAGGGGCTGACCAGCCACCAGAGCGGCGGGCTGTCCACGACGCAGAAGCGCCAGGCCGGCATCGTGTACGCCGCCGCGGCCTCGCTTCTGAACCTGGTGAACGACCTCCTGGATTTCTCGCGCACGGCCGAAGGCGACGTGGGGGGGGTGGCCAGCATCCCCTTCAGCGTGAGTTCCGTGGTGGGCGACGTGAAGCGCCTGGTCGCCCCGCTGGCGGATTACCACGAGACCGACCTGGAGGTCGCATCGTCGGTGAAGGCGCCGCGCATGGGAGATCCTCAGCTCCTGTGTCGCTTGCTGATCAACCTGGTGTCGAATGCCATCGAGGCGGCGGACGTGGGGGGGCGCGTGGAGGTCGGGATCGAGGCCAGGGGCGAGGACTCCCTGTTGATCCTCGTGGCCGACGACGGGGCCGGGGCGGAGCTCGAGACGGTACGGAGCCTTCTCGCGCCGCAGCCGGAGGAGAGGCTCACGCGGATGCTGCACGGTCGCACGCACGGCCTCGGACTCATCATCGTGGGACGCCTGGTGCGGGCGTCCGGGGGATCGGTGAGCGTGGAGCCGCGCGACGAGAACGGCGGCACGCGGTTCTCGGTGGAGCTCCCGTTCGGGCCCCTCCAGGGAGTCTCCTGAGCGGAGCCCCTCCGTTCAGGCCTCGGGCGAGCGCCTCAGGTGCTCGCCGCCGTCCACCCGAACGATCTCCCCGGTCACGAACTCCGCGGCGTCCAGGTAGAGGACCGCGCCGGCCACGTCCTCGGGGCTGCCCACCCGTCCGAGCGCCGTGTTGGCGGCGGCCCGGCTCCGCTCCTCCTCTGTGGACCCGGGCGGCAGGAGCACCGGCCCCGGCGCCACGGCGTTGACCCGCAGGCGCGGGGCCCAGGCCAGGGCCAGGCTGCGGGTGAGGCTCACGACGGCCGCCTTGGAGGCCGCGTAGGGCGCGTACGTCGGCCAGGCCTCGAAGGCCGCCACGTCCGCGATGTTGATGATCGAGCCGCCCTCCGTCATGCGGGCGGCGGCCTCGCGAGCGCACAGGAAGGGCGCGCGGGCGTTCAGGGCGAACACGCGGTCCCACGACTCCAGGGTCACCTCCTCGGGTCGCGCCCGGGGGAAGATGGCCGCGCTGTTGACCAGGAGGTCCAGGCCGCCGAGCCGCTCGGCCGCCCGCGCCACGAGCCCCGGGACCGCTTCGGGATCGGAGAGGTCGGCCCGCAGGGCGTGGGCTTGCCGGCCCGAGGCACGGATGGCCTCCACGACCTCGTCGGCCGCCTCCCGGGACCCGTGGTAGTGGACGGTCACGTCGTAGCCGGCGCGCCCCAGGGCGAGGGCGATCGCGCGTCCCACGCGCACGCCGCCGCCGGTCACCAGGGCCCGCCGGACGCGCGCCCCCCCCCCGCTCCTACCCCGGCTCACCAGGCGAACCTCTCCTCGCGCCAGGGGTCTCCGCGCATGTGATAGCCGTTGCGCTCCCAGAAGCCCGGCGACGCCTCGGTCACGAACTCGAGGGCCGTGACCCACTTGGCCGACTTCCAGAAATAGAGGTGAGGGACCACCAGGCGGAGGGGCCCGCCGTGCTCGGGCTCGAGGGGTCTCCCGTCGTGGCCGTGGGCCAGGAGGACTTCCTCCCGGAGCAGGTCCTCGCGGGGGAGGTTGGACGACCAGCCGTCCGGCGCGTGGATCAGCACGTGCGCGGCCCCGGGCTCCGGTCCCGCCCGGCGCGCGACCTCGGAGACCGGCACGCCGACGAAGCGGTTGTCGAGCCGGCTCCACTGGGTCACGCAGTGGATGTCGCACACCACCTCGCGCTGGGGCAGGGCCATGAGCTCGTCCCAGGTCAGGCGGAGGGGCCGCTCGACCGCGCCCCGGACCTCCAGGGTCCACGATTCGGCGGGGACGCGGGGGATCGCCCCGTAATGCAGTACCGGCCACTTCTCCGTCTGGTACTGGCCGGGCGGCACGCGCACCCGATCGGTGGGACGTACGTCGAGGCGTTCGGCGGCCTGGCCGCTCGCCTCGCCGCGTGGACCGTCGGGCGGTCGGCGGCCGGACGCCGCGGGCTCGACCGTCACTCCGCCTCGCCCGTCGAGGTCTTGCGAAGGTGCTCGCCGGGGGCGAAGGACTTGATGGCCACCGACTTGGCCGGGATGCCGACATTGACGTGGTAGGGCCGTACGTCCCGCGTCGCCACGGCGCGGGCCCCGACCATGCCCTGGACGCCGACGTGCACGCCCGCCAGCACCGTCGCCCCGTACGTCACGCGCACGTCGTCCTCGAGCACGGTGCGAGCGTTGGTCACGTCCGTCATGTCGTCGATCGAGTGGGTGTGGCTGAAAACCGAGGCGAAGTCGGAGATCGACACGCGATCGCCGAGGCGGATGCCGCCCCTGTCGTCGAGGAGGACGTTTCGGTGAACCACGACGTCGTCCCCGACCTCGAGGTTGTAGCCGAAGGACACCTCCACGAAGTGGAAGCACTTGAAGTTCCGGCCCACGCTCGCGAACACGTGCGGGGCGAGGATTCGGCGAAAGCGCACCCCCAGGTGTACGTTCCCGCCCAGAGGCGAGCGGTCGAACATCTGCCACAGCCACAGGAGCGGCTTCCGGGGATAGTACCGCTCAGGGTCGATCTCGTGGTAGTACTCGGGCTCGAGCGTGACGTTGCGGGGGTCCAGGTCGGCGAGGGCCACGCGGGCGGCGAGCGGGAGGCCAGCCTCGTCCACGTCGTTGGGCAGGCCGGGGAAGTAGAGGTCGTGCAACACGTCGCGGCACAACGCGTTTCGGTCGGCCTCGGGATCGGCGAGCCGATCCTCCAGCTGCGCGAGCCATTCGTCGTACAGTCCGGTCGCCGCCCGGGAGGGCGTCAGGGGTCGGAGGGGCCGATGGACCATTTGGTGGCCTGGTTCGCGGTTCGTCGATGGGCGGACCGGGCACGACCCCTCGGGGCCGGCCACGGCCGCGGCTCTCACCCGGAGAGCCCAACGTGGCGAAAGGGCACCCCGGACGTCAATCATCGCGCTGCAAGGTCGACGCCGGCCAGGCGCACGGCGTCCGCTCGCCGACGCGTCCCCGGCGCCCGGCTTGTCCGGTGAAACTGCTTCACGGCCGGACCCGTCCGGAACGGGTCCGGCCCGCCGCCCCGTCCCGAACTGGACCCGCGGTCCGGCAGCGGGGTCTCACATCAACGGCATGTCCAGGAACGGAGGCGCATGATGAACGAGGTGCTGAGGAAGCAGATCTGGCGCAAGCTCGCCGGGCTTCCCGACGAGAAGGGCTACCAGGTGCTGGATTACATCCAGTTCCTCGAGTCCGAGTACGCCGAGTCCTCGGAGGAGGCCAGAGGCTTCCAGCGCTTCGGCGAGCTCCTGCAGGAGCGCATGCGCAAGCGCCATGTGCCGGCCACCGCGCTGCGCGAGACGATGCGGGTGCTGGGCGCCACCGACAGGGTGCTGGGCGCCTTCCGGGATGCGGCCGGCGAGTTCCTGGCCGAGCTCGAGTCGGGCAAGCCCGAGCCCGGGCCCGCGGAGCGTGACGGCCGGCCTCCGCGCGGTCGCGAGGTCGTGATCGAGTGAGGTCCCTTCCCGCCGCTCTCGGCCGCGTCCGCGATCTCCTGCGGGGGATCCCGGGCTTCGTGAGGCTCCTTTGGCGGTTGATGCGGGACCGGCGCGTGTCCCGCCTCGACCGCGTCCTGTTCGGGCTGACGGTCGGCTACCTCCTGGTCCCGTTCGATTTCGTGCCGGATTGGATTCCGGTCGTGGGCGAGATGGACGACCTTCTGCTCGTCCTGTTCGCGCTCGACCGCCTCCTGTATCGGACGGACGAAGCCGTCCTCCTGGATCACTGGGACGGCGATCCGGCCACGCTCCTCGCCCTGCGGGACCTGCTGGAGGATGGGGCGCGCTCCCTGCCCGGGTGGGCCCGGGGCCTCCTGCGTGCCGGGTGATCGGGCCGGGCGGCCGCACGTTGACGCCCCGGCAGGCGGCATCTAGCTTTTTGCATGGATCCAGAGTTCCTGCACGATGCGCCCCGACGACACCGGCGACGTGACCCGGCGGCCCGACGCGGCGCGCTCGACGCTCTCCCGGCCTCCTTCGCGGGCCCCTTGCATCCCGAACCGTGACCAGACGCCCAAGTCATGAATCGGCCTACAATTAGAGAAGCCCTGACCTTCGACGACATCCTCCTGGTTCCGCGGCACTCGCGGGTCCACCCGTCGGAGGTGGATCTGGGCAGTCCATTCACGCGCGGCATTCGGCTTGCCATACCCATCGTGTCGGCCGCGATGGACACGGTCACCGAGCACCAGATGGCCATCGCCCTGGCCCGCCACGGCGGGATCGGGATCATTCACAAGAACATGTCCATCGAGGAGCAGGCGGCCCAGGTGGACCGGGTCAAGCGCTCCGAGAGCGGAATGATCCTGAATCCGATCACGGTGGCACCCGGGGCGCGGCTCCATGAGGCCAGCGGGCTCATGTCCGAGTTCTCGATCAGCGGCGTGCCGGTGGTCGAGGAGGACGGAACCCTGGTCGGGATCATCACGAACCGCGACCTGGTGTTCGAGGCCGATCTCGAGCGACGCGTCGCGGACGTCATGACCCGGGAGGGCCTGGTGACGGCCCCGGAGGGCACATCCCTCGAGGGCGCGGAAGAGATCCTCCGCCGGCACAAGATCGAGAAGCTGCCGGTGGTGGACGAAGAGGGCCGCCTGCGCGGTCTCATCACCGTGAAGGACATCTTCAAGCGCCGGGCCTACCCGGACGCTTCGAAGGACGGGCACGGAAGGCTCCGGGTCGGCGCCGCGGTCGGGGCTTCGCGCCGGGACCTGGACCGGGCCGGCGAGCTGGTCGAGGCCGGCTGCGACGTGCTGGTGGTGGACACGGCGCACGGTCACTCGCAGGGCGTGCTGGACGCGGTGGCGAGGATTCGCGAAGCGTTGCCGGACGTCCAGCTGGTGGCGGGCAACGTCGCCACCAAGGAGGGGGCCCGCGACCTTGCCGACCGGGGCGTCGATGCGGTCAAGGTCGGAGTCGGACCGGGCTCGATCTGCACGACGCGGGTCGTGACCGGCGTGGGCGTGCCCCAGGTGACGGCGGTCATGGATGCCGTGGAAGGTGTCGACGGTCGGCTTCCGGTGATCTCGGACGGCGGCGTCCGTCATTCCGGGGACGTGGTGAAGGCGATCGCGGCGGGGGCGTCGACGGTGATGATGGGATCGATGTTCGCCGGCACCGACGAGAGCCCGGGTGAGGCGTTCCTCCTCGAGGGGCGGCGCTTCAAGGTCGTGAGGGGCATGGGGTCCCTCTCGGCCATGGAAGAGGGCTCGGCGGATCGGTACTTCCAGGAAGGCCAGGAGGCCAGGAAGCTGGTCCCCGAGGGCGTCGAGGGAAGGGTGCCGTACAAGGGGCCGGTGACCGACACGATCTTCCAGCTCGTGGGCGGTCTCCGGAGCGGGATGGGGTACTGTGGTGTGGCCGATATCGAGGAGTTGCGGGTGGACGCACGCCTGGTCAAGATCACGGGCGGCGGTCTCCGGGAGTCCCATCCGCACGATGTCGTCATCACCCGGGAAGCCCCCAACTACCGGGTCTGAAGCCGAGGCACGACCACGGCTCCCTGGCCGCGGGACGAAGACGTCCGTGCGGCGAGAAGATGCAGGAGTGAACGCATGGCGCATACGCTTGTGAGCACGAGCAGGACGGCGGTGATGGTGGCGGGGACGGCGGTCGCGTTGACCGCCTGCTTCGGCAACCCGGCGCCCAACACGGAGTTGAGCCGATCGACCTCCCTGGCGGCCGGCCACGCGGTGCTTCCGGACTCGGAGCTCGCGGCGCTGTTCCCGGTGCACGTGGATTCCGAGTTCGTGGCGGAGGCCAACCGCGAGGCGCAGCAGACCGTCCGAGCCATGACGGAGCAGACCCAGCGCGAGTTCCTGCGCTTGTTCGGCCCCGATCCCCTGGGACTGGCTCGCGCCCCGGCCAACGCGGCGCGCTACGAGATCCCCCTGCAGACCAACCAGGCCGTCGAGGACTGGGTCGACTACTTCCGGTCCGAGATCCCCGACCGTTTCGCCACCTATCTGAGGCGATCGGGCCGATACGAGTCGATGATCCGCTCCAAGCTGCGCGCGGCGGGTCTCCCGCAGGACCTCCTCTACCTGGCCGTCATCGAGAGCGGCATGAACCCCAACGCCTACAGCCGGGCGAGGGCCGTAGGGCTCTGGCAGTTCATGGCGGGAACCGCGCGCAAGTACGGCCTCGAGGTGGACTACTGGGTGGACGAGCGCCGCGACCCCGTGGCCTCGACCGATGCGGCCATCAAGTACCTCTCCGACCTGTACGACGAGTTCGGGTCGTGGTACCTGGCCGCCGCCGCCTACAACGCCGGTGAGGGCCGGGTTCGCCGGGGGATCGCGCGCACGGGCTCCCACAGCTACTGGGATCTCGTGGACGCCCGCGTCCTGCACCGACAGACCCGTAACTACGTGCCCAAGCTCATCGCGGCCGCGCTGATCGGGCACGATCCGTCCCGGTACGGCTTCGACGCCATCGAGCCCGACTCGAGAGTGGCCTACGACACGGTGGACGTGCCGGACGCCACCAGCTTCGACGTCATCGCGAAGGCCGCCGGGGTCTCCGAGGACGCGGTCGACGTCCTCAATCCCGAGTATCGCCGCCACGTGACCCCGCCGCACCGGACATCGGTGGTGAAGGTGCCCACCGGTCACGCGGAGCGCTTCGCCAGCGCCTACTCGCAGATCCCCGCCTCCAAGCGCGTCACGTGGCTCGTGCACACGGTGACCAGGGGCCAGACGCTGTCCGGCATCGCGTCCCGCTACGGCACGTCCGTGCGGGCCATCCTCGCCGCCAACCGCGGGGTGAGCCCCCGCCGTCTCCAGATCGGCGAGCGACTCGTGGTACCGCGGGAGGGCGTGCGGGCGCCGGTCCACCTGGCTTCGGCTCGGGCCAGCCGTCCGAGTGGCTCCGCCACCGTGGTCGTGCGGCGTGGCGACACGCTGTGGGCGATCGCGCGGCGCTACAACGTCAGCACCCGAGAGCTCATGAGCTGGAACGGGCTCCGGTCGGCCAGTATCCACCCGGGCGACCGGCTCGAGGTGAGGCGCTGACCATGTCCCGCCTCCTCCGGGTGGACCTGCACTCTCACACGCATCACTCGCCGGACGCGTACACCTCGCCGGCGGAGCTCGTCGAGCGCGCGGCCGAGGTCGGTCTCGACCGGGTCGCGGTCACCGATCACGGAGAGATCGAGGGCGCCCTCGAAGCTCGCAGTCTCGACCCGACCAGGATCATCGTCGGGGAGGAGATCCGTTGCCGATGCGGCACGGAGTTCATCGGGCTCTTCCTGAGGGAGCGGGTCCCGCCCGGGCTCGAGGCCAGGGACGTTGCCGAGCGGGTCGACGACCAGGGCGGAGTCCTGTACGCACCCCATCCCTACGCGTACGCGCGACGCGCGTTGAGCCGGGCGGCCACGGCGCTGGAGCTGGCGGAAGCGGTCGAGGTGTTCAACGCGCGGGCCTTCCTGCCCCTGTGGAATCGGAGGGCGGGTCGCACGGCGCGTGCCCTGGGCCTGCCGCAGTGCGCCGGGTCCGACGCACACTTTCCCCGCGAGCTGGGTCGGGCTTACAGCGTCATGCCGGAGTTCGCGAGCGCCGAGGGGTTCCGCGAGGCGGCGACCGCGAGCCAGCCCGTGCTGGAGCGGGTGACCGGCCCGTGGATGCACCTGGCGTCGGCGGGCCTCAAGTTCGCCCGGGTGTGCGGCGAGCGCGTGCCCCATCCGAGTCCGCGGCACGCCCTCGAGGTGGCCGAGAAGGTCTGAGCGCTCCTACCGCCGCACGGAGAGATCGACCGGTCCCTCCGCTCCCCTCGAAGCAGAGTCGCTCTATCCGCTGACGGCGGCTTGGCGTCCTCGCCGCGGAGGTCCGGCCAGCGGATAGACGGTGGCGGCCCCCTCCTTCTTGCCGACCGCGTTCCGCGGGTCCACCAGGATGGGTGCGTGCTCGAGCACCAGGTCGTAGTCCATGGCGGCGTGGTCGGTCGTGATGATGACCACGTCGCAGCGGCCCAGCTCCTGGCTCGTCAGCGGGACGGAGGCGAACGTCGTCCCGTCCAGGGCGATGGACTCCACGTAGGGATCGTGATAGCGGACCTCGGCACCCCGCTGCTGCAGGAGGCGCAGGATGTCGATGGCGGGGCTCTCCCGCGTGTCGTCCACGTTGGGCTTGTAGGCCATGCCGAGCAGGAGGACGCGACTCCCGTTCAACGACTTCCGAACGGCATTCAGGGCCTCGGTCACGCGCGCGATCACGTAGCGCGGCATCTCCGCGTTGATCTCGGCGGCCAGCTCGATGAAGCGCGTCCGGTACTGGAGCGTCTTCATCTTCCACGCCAGGTAGTGGGGGTCGATCGGGATGCAGTGACCTCCGAGCCCCGGTCCCGGGTGGAACCGCATGAACCCGTAGGGCTTGCTGGCGGCGGCGTCGATGACCTCCCAGATGTCGATGCCCAGCCGATCGGCGATGATCGCCATCTCGTTGGCCAGGCCGATGTTGACCGCTCGGAACGTGTTCTCGAGGATCTTGGCCAGCTCCGCCGCCTCCGGCGAGGACACCTCCACCACGGTCTCGATGGCCTCCCCGTACAGGGCGGCGACCAGCTCGTGGCACGCCGGGGTGAGTCCACCGACCACCTTGGGCGTGTTCTCCAGGTGCCAGGTCGGGTTTCCCGGGTCGACCCGCTCCGGGCTGAAGGCCAGGAAGAAGTCCTCTCCGGCCTCGAGTCCGCTCTCCTCCAGGGTCGGCTGCACGAGCTCGCGGGTCGTGCCCGGATAGGTGGTCGACTCCAGGATGATGAGCTGTCCGGGGCGGAGTCGGTCCCGGATGTGGTGCGTCACGTCCACGATGTAGGAGACGTCGGGGTCTCCCGTCTTCGACAGCGGGGTCGGGACGCAGATGATGATGGCGTCGGCCTCGTCGAGCCGGTCGAAGTCGTCGGTGACCTCGAACCGGCCTTCGTCCACCTGGCGCCGCACCCGGTCGGCCGCGATGTCCATGATGTGCGAGCGGCCCTCGCGTAGCGCGCCGAGGACCCGCCGACTGATGTCGAACCCGAGGAGCGGGAAGCCGGCCTCGGCGAAGGTGATGGCCACGGGGAGTCCAACGTAGCCGAGGCCCACCACGCCGACACGGGCCTCGTGCGATCGTATGCGGTCGAGAAGCTTGGAATGCTCGCTCATGTCCATGTGAGTTGGGGGAGCCGGCTGCGCGCCGGCCAAATTCGGCTGACGACGAGGGCGGCGCCAGAGCGGCGCCGCCCCTCTGGTGGCGTTACGTGTCCGTCACTCGCTTCCGTGCAGCACCTTGAAGGCATACCCGTTGGCCGGGTTCTCACCCGACGCGAGCAGCGTTCCCACCCGGCTCGGTCCCCGGTTGTAGGCCAGCAGCGCCAGCTGCTGGTCCGGGTACTGGCCCAGCAGGATGCTGAGATAGCGAAAGCCCAGGTGCAGGTTCGTGTCCGGGTCGAACAGGTCGTCGCTGGTGACCGAGGGATCGAGCCAGTGCGCCGTGCTGGGCTTGATCTGCGTATAGCCTACCGCTCCCGCGTCGCTCACGGCCCATCGGTGAAAGGAGGACTCGGTCTTGACCAGGCCGAAGGCCAACCGCGGCTCCAGGCCTTCCGCGATCGCGATGTCGTAGATCCGAGACGCGAGATCGGCCGGGATCGAGTAGTGGGCCGAGTAGCTCTGGATGTCGCGAAGGCGCCGGGCCTGCAGGCCGCGGAGCGCGGCCTCGCCGCGAGCCGCGTGTGCGCCGGAGCGGGACTCCGCCAGCGTGGCGCGGGCCCGGTTCAGGGGCGTGCCGGGCAGGTTCACGAACGAGGCCAGCTCGATGCCGACCAGCAGCGCGAACGCGGCCAGGCCGGTGGCACCCATGGGTGTGGTCAGGCGCGCCGTGAAGTCACGGACGCGCCATCGTAAGCCTCGCGTGGGCCGACGGCCGAATTCTTCCCTGAGGGCGGTCAAGGACATGTATGTCACTCCTGTCGTAGCCATCTCGCGGACCCGCCGGGGTGCTGCCTCCCGCGCCCGACCGGCCTCCTGCATGGCGCGCGATCCCGGGGTAGGCGAGACCGGCGCACGTCGACGGGGCGCAACCGGCGTGCCACCCGCCCCTTTTGTTCGGCTCCTGTTCGGGTCAGGGGCTCGAACCCCTTTGCCACGTTCCGCTTCGGCCGCCGCTCTTCTCCAGCAGGCGGACCGATTCGAGGCTCATGCCCCGGTCACGACTCTTGGCCATGTCGTACAGGGCCAACAGGCCTGCCGACACGGCGCACAGGGCCTCCATCTCCACGCCCGTTCGGGCCTGCGTGGAAGCGGTGGCGCGTAGCTTCACTCCGGGCCGTCCCTCGGCGTCCGGCGGCACCTCCTCGACGTACACGTCGAGGGCGTCGAGCGGAAGGGGGTGGCACAGCGGAATGAGGTCGGACGTTCGCTTGGCTCCGCCCACCGCGGCCAGCCGGGCTACCGTGAGAGCGTCACCCTTCTCGATCTCTTGATCGCGGATGGCCTGCAGCGTGTCCGCGGACATGCGGAGGATGCCCTCCGCCACCGCTCGCCGTGCGGTCACCGGCTTCGGGCCGACGTCGACCATGCGGGCTCGGCCCGCACCGTCCAGGTGCGTCAGGCCGACGTCGCCGGGCTCGGACTCGCCCATGGGCTCTCCTCGTCCTGCCGGTCATCGAGGTCCGGCCCGGCTCCTAGAAACCGGGGGTCCGGCTTGGGTACTCCCCCCACCGGGCTGCGTTCCCGCGCCCCGCCTCTCACGGGGACTCCAGGGCGGATCCGAGGTCGACCAGGAGACCGGCCGTGATGGCCTGCGGGTTCAGGTTGCCCGCCGCCTCCTCCCGGGCTTCTTCCACCAGGGCGATGGCACGGAGAAGGGCGTGCGCAGGGGGCGCCGCCCCGGCGAGCGCCGCCGCCGCCCCGGGGTCGAACCCGAGCTCGGGGCGGCCGAGGCTCGCGGTGAGCAGGTCCCGGAGGAGCTCCGTGGCCGAGGCCAGCACCTCGTCGAAATCTCCGCGGGCCCCGCTGGGAGGAAGGGAGGCCGCGAAGGACCAGCGGTCGACCCGGTCCCGGGACAGGGCCGCCTTGAGGAGATCCTGGGCCCGCCCGCGCGCCGCTCCGGACTCCTCCGAGAGGGCGCGGAGGGCCCGGCCCGGAGATCCCTGGGAGCGGCGCGCCAGGGATGCGGCGCGGTCGGCGTCGACCCCGGCCACCTCGACCAGCAGTCCCTCGATCGCTCCGGTGGGCACCGGGAGCACCCGGAGCCCCAGGGTGCGGGAGCGGATGGTCGGCAGGAGGGCGCCCGGGCGGCTGGAGGTGAGCAGGATGAAAGCGTCCTCCGGCGGTTCTTCCAGGAGCTTGAGGAAGGCGTTGGCGGCCTCGGGGCTGGAGGCCTGGGGCACCATGGATTCGGCATCGCCCACCACGAACACGGTCCGCTTTCCCATGGCGGGCCGGCGCGACGCCATCGCTTTCATCTGCTGGACCGCCGCCAGGTACAATCCCGTGGCTCCGTCGAAGTCCCGCACCGCCAGGGGACGGGCCCGCCGTTCCTCGAGCTCCTCCAGCCGGGACTCCTCCAGCTTCTCGCGCAGCCTGGACGGAGTGGAGGCGCCTTTGGGACGCGGGAGCGGGAAGAACCAGTGCAGGTCGGGATGCTCCAGCCGGAGCGCCAGGCGGCAGCTGCGACAGCGCCCGCAGGCCGAGCCCTCCTCGCACAGGAGTCGCTGTCCCAGCCACAGGGCCAGTCGCTGCTTGCCCACGCCCACGGGACCGTGCAGGAGGACCGAAGCGGGCAGCCGGCCCCGCTCCACCGAGCGGGACAGCCGCGCCTGGAGCTCCTCGTGACCGACCACGGCGTGGAGGCCGGGAGGCCGGGAGGGGCGAGCTCCGCCGCCTCTCGCCTCAGCCACCGGAGTGACTCCGGAGCCAGCGCACCGGGTCGACCGGCTGGGGCGCACCGCCCGCCGTGGGCTGATGGATCTGGAACTCGATGTGGGGTCCCGACCGGCTGGACGCGCCGCCCACGGCGCCGATCACCTGCCCCCTGGCCACCCGCTCCCCCACGTGCACGCGCACGCGCTCCAGGTACAGGTAGGCCGAGTAGTAACCCCCGCCGTGGCTGACGATGACCGTGGGACCCATGAGACCCTGCGTTCCGGCGAATTCCACCCGCCCCGACTCCACGGCCTTGACCGGCGTCCCCTCCGAGGCGGCGATCCCGATGCCGTCCCGGTTGATGGTCGTTCCCCCGTTCCTCTCGGGCCCGAACTGGTAGATGATTCGACCGTCCACGGGCCATGCCAGCTTCCCCAGGTCCCCCGTGGTGAGGCTGGAGGAGGTCGAGCGCCCCGCCCGCCGCTCGCTCTCGCGGCGCGCGCGCTCCAGCTCGGCGATGACGTTCTGGAGCTGCGCCTCGTCCTGGGCCAGCTGCGCCTCCTGCTCGCGCGCCTTGGACCGCTGGGTTCGGTACAGCGACAGGCGGCGGCGGTACTGAAGGCGCAGCGACTGGAGGTCCGAGAGCTCCTGCTTCTTGCTGCCCCGCAGGTCCTGCAGCCGGCTCAGCTGTCCGGCCAGCTCCGAGCGCTGCTCCTCGAGCTTGCCCTCCAGCGTCCCCACCTGTCGAACGAGCATGCGGTCGTACAGGGTGACCAGGTGCAGGTACTTGTAGCGGTCGATGAGGTCCGAGAAGGAGCGGGCCGACAGCAGGACCTGGAGCGGTCCGAGCGGGCCCCTCTCGTAGACCTCCTTGAGTCGCTCGTGCAGCTCGGTCTTGCGGACCGTGAGCTCGTCACGGGTCTGCAGCATCCGGGCGGTCGTGCGCGCCACCTGCTCGCCGCTCGCCTCGATCTGGACGTCCAGCTCGGCCACCACGCTGCTCGAAGAGCCGATCTGCTTCTCGAGGTTGCCGATCTCCTCGGAGGCCGTGCTCACCTGGTGGGTGAGCCGCTGCATGGCCTGCCGGAGCTGCTGGCGCTGCTGGCGGATCTCCTCGAGTCGCTTCTGGCTCTGCTCGATCTTGTCCTTGAGGAGGCGGGTCGTGTCCTGCTGGGCCCGGAGGGACACCGGCGCCGCGGCCAGCGCCGCGCCGAGGAGCCCCACCGCCACCCCTCGCACGGAAGGGCGTGAAAGGTGGCGCGGCGTGGTCGGGGGTGCGCGCCTCGAGGCGGATCGCCGGCGGGCGGGTCCCTCCCGGCCGGTCCCTTTCGTCACCCGCCCCGCGCTCCTCAGAGGTCGTAGAGCCCGCGAAGTTCCTTCCTGACGGCGCGTCCCGCGGACAGCATGCCCAGGAGGGCCGCGCCCGCGATCCCCGCCACGATCCACACGTCCGGCATCCAGCTCACCTTCAGAAAGGAGGCGTCCACGAGCCGCCAGGTTCCCCAGGTGAGCCCGAAGGCGAGGAGGCCGCCGGCCAGGCCGGTCATCAGTCCCTCGAGCAGGTAGGGGCGCCGGATGTAACCCTCCGTCGCGCCGATGGTCTGCATGATGGCGATCTCCTCGGAGCGCGCCAGAATGGCCATGCGCACGGCCGTGCCCACGAGCATGACGGCCACCAGGGCGAAAGCGCCGCCCAGGATGAGGGAGGCGGCGCCGGCGATGCGCCGCAAGGAGAAGATGCGCTCCACCCAGTCGCGGCCGTAGCGAACGTCATCCACGAAGTCGTAGCTCCGCAGACGTTCGGCCACACGCCGCACGGCGTCGGGATTCCGGTAGCCCGGCTTGAGCGAGACCTCGAGCGACGCCGGCAGCGGGTTCACCTCGAGGTTCGAGAACACGTCCGAGAACTCCGTGAGCTCCTGAGAAGCGTCGTGCAGCGCTTCGACCTTGGAGATGTAGCGCACGCCCGACACCTCCGGGAAGCTCACCACCTCCTTTCGCGCCACGTCGACGCGGCTCTCGCCGGTACCGTCCCGCAGATAGGCCACCACCTGCACCTGCTCCTCCACGTGCGACAGGGCCAGGTCGATGTTGTAGGCGGTCAGACCGAACAGTCCCAGAATGAACAGGCTGAAGCCGATGGATGTCATGGAGAGCACGCCGAGCAGCGGCGCGCGGCGCAGGCTGGCCATGGCTTCGCGCAGGGCCCTCACGTGGAGGCCTCCTCGCCAGCCGAATCGTACACGAGGGATCCGTGCTCGAGCTCCAGGACCCGCACGTCGCGGTGGCGGTGCAGGAGCTCGGCGTCGTGCGTGGCGAACAGGACGGCCATCCCGAGGTCGTTGATGCGCCGCAGGAGCTCGAACACGCCGTCGGCGGCGCGACGGTCCAGGTTCCCGGTGGGCTCGTCGGCCAGCAGGACGAGCGGGTCGGTGGCCAGCGCCCGGGCGATGGCCACCCGCTGGCGCTCGCCGCCCGAGAGCTCGGAGGGATGGGACTGGGCCTTCGCCGCCAGCCCGACGTGGCCGAGCAGCTGCTGCACCTTCTGCCGCATCTTTCGGCGGGACGCGCCCGTCGCCTCGAGCGCGAAGGCCACGTTCTCGGAGGCCGTGAGGCGCTCCAGCAGTCGGAAGTCCTGGAAGACGTAGCCGACCCGTCTCCGGAGCTGCGGGACGTCCTTGCGACGCATGGAGTCCGAGCTGAAGCGCGAGACGCGCACGCGGCCCTCGTCCGGGACCGTGTGCATGTGGGCCAGCTGCAGGACCGTCGTCTTGCCGGCGCCGGACGGTCCGGTGAGGAACGCGAACTCCCCCTTCCGCAGGTGGAAGGAGACGTCGGCGAGAGCGGCACCGGTGCGGGGATAGCGCTTGGTGACCCCCTCGAACCGGATCATGCGGCTGCCGCCCGCCGGGTTCCGCAGAAACGGAGGCACAGGCGTACGGCCTCGATCATGGAGGCGGGATCGGCCACGCCCCGGCCCGCGATGTCGAACGCCGTGCCGTGGTCGGGTGACGTGCGCGGAAACGGAAGTCCGGCGGTGACGTTCACGCCCCGCTCCATGGCCACCGTCTTGAGCACCGCGAGGCCCACATCGTGGTAGGGGACGACCACCGCGTCCACCCGGCCGTCCAGGCAGCGGCGGAACACCGTATCGGCGGGGTGGATGCCGTCCATGATCCCTTCTCCCTCCGCTTGGAGACGGTGCATGGCCGGCTCCAGGATGCGGGCCTCCTCGTCTCCCATCAGCCCACCCTCCGAAGCGTGCGGGTTCAGGCCCGCGAACGCCAGCCTGGGTCGCTCGAAGCCCCACCAGTCCCGGAGGGCCCTCAGGGCGATCCGGCTCCGCGTGACCGCCAGCGCTTCGTCCAGACTCGCGGAGACCCGGGACAACGGGATGTGTCCGGTCAGGAAGGCCATGCGGAGCGGTCCGCCCAGCGGCGTGTCCTCGGCCGTCATGATCATGGTCACTTCCGGCACGCCGGAGAGCTCCCGCAGGAACTCCGTGTGGCCCGGGTAGCGGAAGCCGGCCGCCGCGAGCGCCGCTTTCGAGAGAGGCGCGGTCACGATGCCATCCACGGCACCCTCGAGGGCCAGCTCGGCGGCCCGGCGCACGGCGCGGCCCGCGGCCTCCCCGGCGGCCCGCTCGAGATCGGCGGCCTCCGCGTCCCAGTGGCCGACGGGCTCCAGAACGACCCGCGCACCCGACTCCCGTCCGAGCGCACTGGCGTCCACCACGCCCTCGGGACCCACCAGCACCCACTCGGCCGAGCCGGAAAGGGCGGCGGAGCGGAGGGTCTTCTCCGTGATCTCGGGCCCGATGCCCCGCGGGTCACCGAGCGTGATGGCCACCCGGAACGGTCCGGAGGCGGCGTCCCGGCCGGACCGCTCCTCGGCGTGGTCGCGTCCCCTCACCGGCCGTCCCCCGGCTCTCTTAGAGGTAGATCTTGACGTACATGCGCCCCCGGAGCTGCGCCACGTACTCCTGGAACTGCTTGGTGCGGACCAGGTTCTCTCGGATCTGGTCCTTGACGTCCTCGAACCGATACGGCCCGGCCGCCTTGAAGTCCGTGATCTTGAGCACCACGAACTCGGAGAGATCGAAAGCGCCGGTGACAGGGAATGGGCCGATCACCTGGCCGGATTCGGGCTGGCCGATCGCCTTGGCGTAGGCGTCTCCGAACCGGCTGGAAACGTCTGTGAGCGCGATATCCTCGAAGTGCGTCTCCTGGTCACGGATGCCGTACTCCCGGCCCAGCCGGGTCGGGTCGGCTCCGGACCGCAGGCTGTCCGCGAGCGCGCCGGCCCGTTCCCGCGCCTTGCGCACGTCCGCGCTGTCGATCTCCGGACGGATGAGGATCTGGCTGATCTCACGCTCGCCGCCCCGGATGTTCTGGACCTTGATGATATGGAAGCCGAAGCGCGTCTCGATCGGGCCGACCACGCGTCCGGGCGGCGCGGCCCACGCCACGTCAGCGAACGCGGGCACCACGTCGGATCGACGGATCCAGCCCATGTCGCCGCCCTGGCTTCGCGTGCCGGGGTCGTTCGAGAAGCGGTGGGCGGCGACGGAGAATTCGGTCCCGGAACGGATCTCGTCCAGCGCCTTGTGCGCCACGGCGACGGCACTGTCGGCCGCCGTCGAGTCCGGGCGGGGCACGATCGTGATGCGCTCGAACGAGATCGAGGCCGGTCGCCGGGCCGAGGCCGAGTTCGCGTCGAAGAAGGCGCGCACCTCCGAGTCGCTCACGGCGGCCGGAGGCAGCCCCTGGTCGCTGATCAGCTGTTGTCGGAAGCGGGAGAGCAGGAGCTCCTGCCGCGCCTGCTGCTGCAGCATCTGTCGGTACTGGAACATGTTCTGGCCGGTGCGCTCGACCGCCTGACGGAAGGCCTCGTCGGACTGGAAGCCGGACCTGATTCGGTCGAACTGGCTCTGCACGGCCTGCTGCACCTGGTCGTCGCCGACCGTCACGCCCTCCTGCTGGGCGCGCTGCACGAGCAGCATCCGGTCGATCATGTCCTGGAGCGTCGCCCGGACCAGGGAGTCCCGGGCCACCGGGTCCTGCGGGATCTTCTGGCCCTGCTGTCGCAGGCGGTAGATCTGCTCCTGGAGCTCGGACAGGAGGATGGCCGAGTCTCCGGCGACGGCCACCACGCGGTCGACGACCTGGACCGAGTCGCCGCCCCCGGCGCCTCCGAACTCCGGCTCCGGTCCGGCCGGTCTGGGCGCGGGCCTCGGGGCCGTCGTGTCGGCGGGCGGAACGGTGTCCGCGGGAGGAATCGTGTCGGGCTGCTGCGCGGCGGCGCGCGCCGGCCCGCCCCCGGCGAAGACGAGCCCGAGGCCGAGGAAGAGGGCCACGAGCACGTGGCCCCGATGGCGCGGTCGGGGCGCCGGGCTGCGCGGCGCTTGCCGGTCCGCGGGGTCGGTGGCGCCTTGGGTCATGCTGGCACGGCTCCCGGATTGCTGGAGTGTGGGTCGAACCTGGCTCGGGGTCCGCCTTCGACCGGCTCGGACACAGCGAGATACCCGGCCCGCCCCGGCCCGGTCCCCGCCCTCATCGACCGGCCGGCGCCGGCTCCGTGCCGGCCTCCTCGGTGCGCGCCAGCACGGCCAGGGCGTCGATCAGGGTGGGCAGGATGGGCTCCACGCCGGCGTTCTCGAGCACCAAGGATAGCGGCTGCGTGCGGCGCACTTCAACGGCGAGCTGGCGATCCAGGAACGCGTCCCGGAGAAGGGCCATGCGCGGCACGGCTTCCGGCCGGAAGTTGATCCGTGCGGAGCGGTCCGAGACGCGGATCCACTCCGCGTCCAGGGCCTGTCCCAGCGCCCGGAGCTCGACCGATGCGAGGAGGCGGTCGGCGGGATCCGGGAGCGACCCGAAGCGGTCGCGGAGTTCGTCCCGCAGCTCGGCGACCGCTTCGCGACCCCCGATACGCGAGATCCGCCGGTACAGGTGCAACTTCTGCTCGGCGTCCAGGATGTAGTCGTCCGGCAGGTACGCCTCGCCCGCCACCGAGACCTGCGGGGGCTCGGCGGCTCCCGCCCCATCCTCGCCCTTGAGGCGCGCCACCGTGCGCTCCAGCAGCCGCCGGTAGGTCTCGAAGCCCACGGCCCGGGCGAAGCCCGACTGTTCGGCGCCGAGGAGGTTCCCGGCGCCGCGCAGCTCGAGGTCCTTGAGGGCGATCAGGTGGCCGGCACCCAGCTCGGTGTGGTGCTCCAGGATGCGCAGTCGGCGCTCCGCTTCGGGCATGACGTCGTCCGGGACGAGGAGGTAGCAGTAGGCCCGGTGGTGGGAGCGACCCACCCGCCCACGGAGCTGGTAGAGCTGGGCCAGGCCGAAACGGTCGGCCCGGTGGACGATCATGGTGTTGGCCGTCGGGACATCGAGCCCGTTCTCGATGATGGAGGTGCACACGAGCACGTCGATGTCGCCCTCGACGAGCTCCGCCATGGTGATCTCGAGCTCCTCCCCGTTCATCTGGCCGTGCGCGACGGCCGTGCGGGCGTCGGGCAGGAGTCTCCGCACACGCTGCCGTATGGACTCGATCGTCTGGACGCGGTCGTGCACGAAGAACACCTGGCCGCCCCGGTCCAGCTCTCGGCGCATGGCGTCCTGGAGGACGGCGTCGCTCCAGCGCAGCACGTGCGTGATGATCGGCATGCGGTCGCGCGGGGCCGTCTCGATGATGGACATGTCCCGCAGCCCCCCCAGGGCGAGCTGCATGGTGCGGGGGATGGGGGTGGCGGTGAGGGTGAGCACGCCGACCGAGCGCTTGAGGGCCTTGAGACGCTCCTTCTGCCTCACGCCGAAGCGCTGCTCCTCGTCCACGATGACCAGGCCGAGGTCGTGGAAGGTCACGTCGCCGGACAGCAGCCGGTGCGTCCCGATCACGACGTCCACGGCCCCGGAGGCGAGGCCGCCGAGGACCTCCTCCTGCTCGGCCCGGGTCTGGAACCGGGAGAGCTGCTCGAGCCGGATCGGGAAGCCCGCCAGCCGCTGACCGAACGTCTGGAAATGCTGCTCGACCAGCACGGTGGTCGGGGCGAGGATGGCCACCTGCTTGCTGTCCTGGACGGCCTTGAAGGCCGCCCGCATGGCCACCTCGGTCTTGCCGTAGCCCACGTCGCCGCAGATGAGGCGGTCCATGGGCCGCGGCTCCTCCATGTCGCGCCGAACGTCCTCCCAGGCGGCCAGCTGGTCGGGGGTCTCCTCGAACAGGAAGGCCGACTCCATCTCCCGCTGCCAGCGCGTCTCGCCCGCGAACGCGTGCCCCTCGGCGATCCGACGGTGGGCGTAGAGCTCGAGCAGCTCGGCCGCCTGCTCCTGGATCGAGTCGACCGTGCGCTCCTTGAGCTTCTTCCAGCGCTTGCCGCCCAGCTTGTGGACGGTGGGCGGATCGACCGGCTGGCCGTCCTCCCCGGGCGCGCTCCAGCGCTCGATGAGGTCCAGGCGATAGTGGGGGACCCGCAGGAGCTCGCCGTCCGCGTATTCGATCTTCAGGGTCTCGATGGCCTCGCCGCCGACCTCGACGCGCTCGAGTCCCCGGTAGCGGCCGATGCCGTGATCCAGGTGGACCACGTAGTCCCCCGGCCGCAGGGATGCCACCGACTCGAGCGTGGCGGCGCCCTGGAAGCGGCCGGTGCGCCGCGGGCGCCGCGATCGGCGGAAGACCTCGTGGTCGGTGAGGACCACCAGGGGACGGGGCCCCGGGATGCGGAGACCGCCCGTCAGGGAGCCGAGCGTCAGGGTGGCGGCTTTGCTCAGGTCGGGACCGCCGCGTTCCTCCAGGATCTCCTCGAGCCGCTCGAGCTGACCCTCGTTGTCGCACAGGATCACGACGGCGTCGCCCCGGTCGCGGGCCGCCCGGATGGCCAGGGCCAGGCGTCCCATGTCCCGGTCCACCGCCGGAGGCGGCTCGAGGCGGAGGTCCAGCCACGCCGGATCCGCCCCGGACGCGACGGCCTGGATTCGGGGCAGCGCGGCGAGGCGCCGCTCACCCTCCTCGGGGGGGACCACCAGCGCCTCGGGAGCGAGCCCCCCCGCGCCGGCGCGGCGAGCGGCCGCGGTCTCGCTCCACATCTCGGCCCTGCGCTCCCGGCCACGCGGGGCATCCATCTCGACGAGCAGGGACCCCTCCGGCAGCAGCTCGACCAGGGATCGGCGGCGTCCGGCGGCCGCGCGGGCCGCGCCGCCGCCTCTCCCCTCGGCACCGGAAGGCGGCCGGGGGGTCGAGATGCGCAGGTCGACCGGGAGGACCTCCACGGCCTCGAGGACCTGTGACGTGCGCTGGGTCAGCGGGTCGAAGCGGCGTACGGACGCGATCCGGTCGCCCCACAGCTCCAGCCGCACGGGGCCGTCCGTGCTGAGCGGGTACAGGTCGACGATCCCGCCCCGGACCGCGTACTCGCCCAGCTCGGCCACCGTGTGCACCCGCTGGAAGCCCATGCGCTCGAGGCGCTCGCCCAGCGCGTCGAGCCCCCAGGCGTCGCCGGCGGCCAGTCGGAGCTCCAGGGGGCCGGCGCCGGGCAGCTCGGTCCGCTCGACCAGGGCGCGGGCCGTGGTGACCAGCAGGCGGGCCTCACCGGCCAGGAGGGAGGCCAGGGCCTCGACCCGTTGACCCGTGATCTCCACGTGCGGGTCGACGTCCTCGTAGGGGAGGGCCTCGCGCTGCGGGAAGTAGTCGACCGGGCGGGCGGGGTCGAGCGCCTCGAGATCCGCGACCAGCTCTTCGGCTTCCGACGGCGTGTCGGCCACGAGGACCACCGGACCCGGTCCGAGGTCGGTCAGGCAAGCGGTGAGCGCCGCCGGCGCGGCGCCGGGGAGGGGACCCACGAGCAGCCGCTCGCCCGGCCGGGGCAGACGGTTCGTCAGGCCCCGCTGGTCGAGGAGCTGGCGGAAGCTTTCGAGTATCAAGGACTCCGTGCGTGCCGCGTCGCGCTGAAAGGCCCGATCGGCCGCCGATCGAGCCTCGCCCCGGCGGCCGCCGCCCGCCCCACCCTGGCCGGGCAACGAAGGAGTACCGCCGCCGTGCGGTTGGGTTCCGGCGCCGCGCGGGGGCGGCGGGCACATGCTCGGAAAGCGAGGGTATGGAAGCGACCGACCGCCACGACACCGGGACGATCACATCGAGGGAAGAGAGCCGAGCATGCGCGGAGTCCGACCGAAGGCCCCGGCGGGATGCCGGCCGAACCTGCTCCTGGCCGCGGCCCTCCTCGGCTCCCTGGTCGGATTTCCCGGCCCGGCGCGCGCCCAGGAAACGGCGCCCTCCTCCGCCGCCGCGAACCGAATCACCGCCGCGGACCTGCGCACCCGGGTGACGCTGCTGGCGGACGACTCGATGCGCGGACGGGACACGCCGAGCCCGCAGCTCGCCGAGGCGGCCCGCTACGTGGCGGACCAGTTTCGGTCGTTCGGCCTGCGGCCGGGCCTCGGTGACAGCTACACGCAGTTCTACCCGGTGACCGTCATCGAGCCGGGGCCTCCCGGCGCTCAGAGGCTCCTCGTGGACGGCCCGGAAGGCGAGCACGCCCTGCGCTCCGGACGGGACTTCGTGGCCGCCCCCACGGGCACGGGCCTCACGGGGTCGGGCCCGCTCCGACGCTTCGATCCGGACTCTTCCACGGCGGAGGCGTCGGGAGCGATGCTGCTGGTGGACGCGCGTCCCTCCGACATGACGGGCGTGTTCGCCTCGATCCGCCGTGTGCTCCGCGAGGGTGATGCCGCCGGCGCCATCATCGTGGTGGATGGGCCGGATTCCTACTTCGAGGGCCTGCAGCGCTTCTTCGGGTCCCGCCGCGTGTCGATCGGCGAGCCCGATCTGCCGGGCAAGCCCGTGGCCCTGGTCGCGGCCTCGGCGCTACCTGTCGCGATACGGGATCCGCTGTCCGAGGGGCAGACGTTGCCGTACGGCTGGAAGGCTCGCCTGGAGACGACCGGGAATGTGCGTGCCGACAGCGCCATGAACGTCATCGGATGGCTGCCCGGGTCGGACCCCGACCTGCGGGGCCAGTACGTCCTGTTCACGGCCCACATGGATCACGTGGGCGTGGGCCGTGCGGTCGACGGAGATTCCATCTACAACGGGGCGGACGACGATGCCTCGGGGACGGCGACCGTGCTCGAGCTGGCCCGCGCGTTCGCGACGGCGCCGAAGCATCCTCGCCGCTCCCTGGTGTTCATGACCGTCAGCGGGGAGGAGAAGGGCCTGCTGGGATCGAGCTGGTACACCGGCCATCCCGTGTTTCCGCTGGAGCGGACCGTGGCGGATGTGAACATCGACATGATCGGCCGTAACTGGAAGGACACGGTGGTGGCGATCGGCAAGGAGGCGTCCACGCTGGGCGACATGGTCGACCGGGTGGCGGCCCGCCATCCCGAGCTCGACATGACCGTCATCTCCGACCCGTGGCCCGAGCAGAACTTCTTCACGCGCTCGGATCACTACAACTTCGCCCGCCGGGGAATTCCGATCCTGTTCTTCTCGAGCGGCCTCCACGAAGACTACCACCGCCCCTCCGACGAAGCCGACCGGATCGAATACGGGAAGATGGCTCGAATCGCCCGTCTGCTGTACTTCCTGGGTGGCCGGATCGCCGACGCGGACCAGGTCCCCCGCTGGGACCCGGAGGCGTATCGGCGGGTGGTGGGAGGGTCGGGATCACGGTAGCTTGAAGGTCCCCCCTTCGACCGGTCCCACGGGCGCGTCTCGCCCGGCGCGGGGATTCCGGGCGGCCGCCTTCACGTTCGCCCCATAGATCGAGGACGATGGCAAAGTCGAAGACCAGGAAATCGAAGAAGACCGCTCCGCGGAGCGCCACGAAGAACGAAGACCGCTCCGTCTCCACCGCGCCCGTGCTCGTGATCGACGACGAGAAGTCCATCGTCGAGGCCCTCCAGGCGGTGCTGAGCGCCGAAGGATATCAGGTCGAGACGGCGCACGACGGCGAGGAGGCCTGGGCGAAGCTCGAGGAGCGTCCCTACGGTCTCGTGATCGTAGACCTCAAGCTCCCCGACGTGGACGGGCTCGAGGTCGTGCGGCGCATCCGGGAAGGCGGACTCGGATCGGAGATCATCATCATCACCGGCGAGGCGTCGGTGGACTCGGCCGTGGAGGCGATGCGGAGGGGAGCCTACGACTACCTCACCAAGCCGCTGGAGACGGACCGTCTCAAGGCGCTCGTTCCCAAGGCGCTGGAGAAATACGACGTCCGGGAGCAGAAGGCGGCCCTCGAGCGGAAGGTGGCGAACCTCACCCGCTACGCCGAGCTCATCGGGCAGTCCGAGGAGATGAAGGAGGTCTACAAGACCATCGAGGCGGTGGCGCCCACGGACGCCAGCGTTCTCGTGTACGGGGAATCGGGGACGGGCAAGGAGCTCGTGGCCCGGGCGCTCCACACCAAGTCGGCTCGCGTCGACGGACCCTTCGTGGCGGTGAACTGCGCGGCCTTCCCCAAGGACATCCTCGAGAACGAGCTCTTCGGCCACGAGAAGGGAGCGTTCACGGGCAGCCTCAAGGAGAAGGCGGGCTGCTTCGAGCTGGCGGATGGCGGCACCCTCTTCCTGGACGAGGTCGCCGAGATGGGTCCCGACACGCAGGTCAAGCTGCTCCGCGCGATCGAGACCCAGCAGTTCCGGCGCCTGGGTGGCCGCGACGAGATCGAGGTCGACATCCGGGTCCTGGCGGCCACCAACCGCGACGTGCACGAGGCGCTCCGGGAGGGGGACTTCCGCGAGGACCTCTACTACCGTCTCTCGGTGGTCGAGATCGCCCTCCCGCCGCTGCGGGACCGGGGCGGGGATATCGAGCTCCTGGCACACGAGTTCCTCCAGGAGTTCGGCGAGGAGCACGGCAAGAAGGTCGACGGCTTCTCCGAGGACGCCATCCGGTTCCTCCGCGCGTACGACTGGCCCGGGAACGTCCGCGAGTTGAAGAACGCGGTCGAGCGCGCCGTGATCATGACCGGGGAGGGCGAGATCACCCTGACCGCGCTGCGGCCACGGTCCGCGGATCGCAGGGGTTCGACCGAGGTCAGGATCCCCATCGGCGCCAGCCTCGAGAAGGCGGAGTCGCAGCTCATCCTCGAGACCTTCGCGTCCACGGGGGGTGACCGGGCCAGGACGGCCGCCATCCTGGGGCTGGACGAGGAGGTGCTGGGTGACCGACTCGTGGAGCTGTTGGGCGCCGGGGAAGAGGCGGTCGGCTAGAAGACGGGGGCACATGCCTTGCACGCGGCACAGGGTGCATCCCCCTCATCCTTCGAGACGAGACCACAGCAGGTGACGCCATGTCCGACGAGAAAGAAGTCCCGATCGTGGTGGTGAAGAAGGGCTCGGGCTTCGGAGCCTTCCTGCTCGGAGCGCTGTGCGGCGCGGCCGCGGGCCTGTTGTTCGCTCCGCGCTCCGGCGAGGAGACCCAGCGGGAGCTCCGGGAGGGGGCTCTGCGGCTCCGCTCCGACGCTGAAGGCAAGCTCGAGGGCCTGCGCGACGACCTCGTGGAGGTCTACGAGCGGGCGCGCGAGGACGTCTCCGAGCGCGTCGACCTGGCTCGCGAGGAGATCCGGCACCGGCGGCACCAGGCCGAGGAGGCCGTCCGGGCCGGGCGCAGCGTGGCCCGCGGGGCACGCGGCGACCTCGAGCGGCGCGTGGCCGAGTCGAAGCGCGCCTACCGGGAGAGCATGAATCGAGAGCCTGCCGGGGCGAGCCAGGACGGCCACGAGGAGAACGGAGCCGCGGCCGACAAGGAGACCGCCTCCACCGAGAGCGAGGGCTGAGCCCCGCCACGGTCATGCTCGCGGACTGAGCCTCCGCCACGGTGGACCGGCTCGGCGATGTCCGCGAGTTCGTCGGCTACGTCTACGAGAAGGCCGGGGAGGACAACATCTTCTTCCTGGCCTCGGGGATGACGTTCAGCCTGCTCCTGGCCGCGCTCCCGTTCCTGCTCCTCCTGCTCTCGGTGGCGGGGCTCGTGCTGACGCCCCAGTTCGAGGCGCCCCAGGGGGTGGTGCTCGGCAGGCTGTGGGAGCTCCTCCCGGTCGGCAGCGCCTCGGTGCAGGGCTATCTGGCCGGACAGCTCCAGGACATCCTCTCCAGCGCGGGCTCGGTCGGACTGGTGAGCGCCGTGCTGTTCGTGTGGTTCTCCACGCGCCTGTTCGGCGCGGTTCGCACGGTGCTGGCCGAGGTGTTCGATCTCGGCGAGCCTCCCGGCGTGATCCGCGGCAAGTGGCTGGACGTGCAGCTCGTCCTGGTGAGCACGGTCCTCCTGACGCTGAACGTGGCCATCACCACGGTCCTCAGCGGTCTGGGACAGCAGCTGCTCGAGCTCGCCGGGCTGCAGGCCGGCCCCACGACCCGGCTGGCGGCGTTCGCCACCGCCTTCCTGTTCATCTACGTGATGTTCCTCCTCATCTTCAAGTTCGTGTCTCTGAACAGGATACGATGGCGCACGGCCGCGCTGGCCGCCCTGTTCGCCTCCGTGTCGTTCGAGCTGCTCAAGGTCGGCTTCGGCTGGTATGTCTCGAATTTCGCCGACTATTCCTCCATCTTCTTCGCTTTCTCGGTGCTGGTGGTCGTGGTCCTGGCGATCTACTACGGGTCCATTCTGTTCATCCTGGGCGGCGAGGTGGCGCAGGTGTACGAGCTTCGCCGCACCCTGCGGGAGCAGCGGCAGATCTTCCACCGGACCTGAGCCGGAGCGGGCTCGAGCCCGGTTTCCACGTGGCGACCGCACGCCCCGCCGCGTACATTCCACGGTCCTTGTCCCGTCCAACCGCCGATCGACCTCCGGAGGTCTCGTGACCGAATCGGAAGACGGCCGGCGCGTCGTCCTGCGCAACCGAAAGGCCCGCCACGAGTATGACGTCCTCGACACCTACGAGGCGGGGCTCGTGCTCGTGGGGTCCGAGGTGAAGTCCTTGCGCGAAGGCAAGGCGAGCTTCACCGACGCGTTCGCGCGGGTGGAGGCGGGCGAGGCATGGCTCTACAACCTGCACATCACCCCCTACGAGTCATCGACGCTGGACGCTCCCGATCCCAAGCGCACGCGGAAGCTGTTGCTGCACCGACACGAGATCGAGCGCCTGGCGATCTCTACGCAGCAGAAGGGGCTCACCGTGGTGCCGCTGGACCTGTACTTCCGGCGAGGTCACGCGAAGGTCACCCTGGCCCTGGCCAGGGGGAAGAAGCTGCACGACCGACGGGAGACGCTGAAGCGTGAGGCGATGCGCAGGGAGGCGGAGCGAGCCATGGAGCGGCACGGTGGGTGATCGAGGCAGGAAGCGGAAGGGGCGGGCGGACGGCCGGAGGGCGGGCCGGGCGAGACGGACCGTGGCGGCCGCCGCGGGATGGGCGGTCGCGCTCGCCACGGCCGCGTCACCGCTCTGCGCGCAGCCGCATCGGCCCGCGGCGGGCCCCGTGCCCGGGAGCGTGGGCGCGCGGGGCTATCCGGTGGTCGCGGCCAGCGAGCTTCCGGGCGAAGTCCTGACCGGGGTGTCGGTGAACGGAGACCGTCTCACGGCGACGGTCGCGGGCCGGTCGATCGAGCTGCGCGCGGGCAGCCCGTTCTTTCGCGATGGGGACGGCGTTGGGCAGCTGGTCAACCCGCCCTACCGCGCTCGCGGCAGCTTCTGGGTGCCCGCCGAGCTCCTGGACGTGCTGCGCACGTCCGCGCTGGCCCGGGGGGGCTCGACCGCTGCTGGCCGCTCCGGTGAGGCGCGCGGCTCCGGCGACCCGGGCGCCCCCTCCGGGGCGGCGCGAGCCGTGCACCCTGGTCCGTTCCGCATCGTGATCGATCCGGGCCACGGTGGGAAGGACCCCGGTGCCAGGGGCCCCCGGGGGACGAAGGAGAAGAACGTCGCCCTCGCCGTGGCCAGGCGGCTCAAGGCCAGGCTCGACAAGGACCCGAACATCGACGCCAGCCTCACGCGCTCGAAGGACGTGTTCATCCCGCTCGCCGGTCGTCCCAAGATCGCGGTGGAGCGTCACGCGGACCTGTTCCTGTCCATCCACTGCAACTCGGAACGGGGCGATCGGGCCAGGGGCTTCGAGACCTACTTCCTGTCGCCCTCCCGCACCGAGGAGTCGCGCCGGGTGGCCATTCGCGAGAACAGCGCCATCCAGTACGAGGATCCGAAGGAACGCCCGGACGTTGACGACATCAACTACATTCTGGTCGCCAACCGGCAGAACGTGAACGTGCGGGAATCGAGCTTCTTCGCGGGAGAGATCCAGAACGCCATGCGACACGACGTGACCACCCCGGACCGCGGGGTGAAGCAGGCCGGCCTGTACGTGCTCATGGGCGCCAGCGGCAGCATGCCGGCCGTGCTCGCCGAGATCGGCTTCATCTCGAACCCGGTCGAAGAGCGCTTCCTGAGGAGCTCGAGCGGACAGGACGAGATCGCCTCGGCGCTGGCCGAAGCGGTGAAGGAGTACGCGAGCGACTACACGCAGCGTCTCGCGGCCACGGGCACCGCGCACACGGGCGGCCGTTGACGGCCGCCTCACCCCTTCGCCACCGGGCGTCGGTCCTCTCCAACCGGCGCGTGGCCCAGGACACCTGGTGGCTGGAGCTCGACAGCCCCGGCATCGCGGCCGCCAGCCGGCCCGGCCAGTTCGTGATGATCGGCTACGGAATCGAGAACACAGCGGCTCCGTTCCTTCCGAGGCCGTTCAGCGTCGGCTGGCGTGCCGCGGACGGCCGGGTGGGCATCCTCCTGCGTGCGTTCGGGCCGGGGACGACCCGCATGGCGAGGCTGCGTCCGGGGGAGGACGTCCTCCTCCTCGGTCCGCTGGGCCGCCCCTTCGAGCTCGGGAGGGATCGTCCGATCGTGTGCGTGGCCGGTGGCGTGGGACTGGCCCCCTTCCTGTTCCTGGCGGACGAGGCCAGGACCGCGGGCCGCGACGTCCGGCTCCTGTACGGCGAGCGGACCGGCGGCAGGGTGTTCGACCCGGAGCTCCTCGCCAGCCTGGCCGGCGGGCCCGCCGAGGTGTGGACGGAGGATGGCGCCGTGGGCCAGCGCGGCCTCGTCCTCGAGGGGATCGATTGGAGCGCCGATCGGGTCCTGCTCGGCTGCGGGCCCTCTCTCATGCTCCGAGCCCTGGCGGAGTCCGCCGCGGAGCGGGGCGTCGCGCTGCAGGTCTCGGTCGAGGAGCACATGGGCTGCGGCGTGGGGACATGCCAGGGCTGCGTGGTGCCCCGGGCGGATGGGGGGTGGGCCAAGGCGTGTACCGACGGCCCCGTGTTCGAGGCCTCGGAGCTGGCGTGGTCCCCGTGAGCGCGGTCGGCGCAAGGGGCGGGAGCGCGCCCCCCCGCTCGAACGACCCGCGGCCACGGCTGGCACAGACCCTGTTCGGAGTGGAGTTCCAGAGTCCCGTGCTGCTGGCCTCGGGGACGTGCGGATACGGCCGGGAGTACGACGGTCTCATCCCGCTGGACCGGATCGGCGGCCTGGTCACCAAGGCGGTCAGCGTGGAGCCACGCACCGGTAACCCGCCGCACCGGATCGCGGAGACCCCGGCGGGGATGATCAACGCGATCGGGCTCCACAACGTGGGGTTGGACCGGTTCATCTCCGAGAAGCTGCCGTGGCTGCGCGACAACCTGGAGCGGGCCCGGGTGTTCGTGAACGTGGTGGGTCGCACCGTCGAGGACTACGCCGAAGTCGTCTCCAGGCTGGACGTCGAGGAGGGATTTCTGGGCTACGAGATCAACGTCTCGTGTCCCAACGTCAAGGGTGGAACCATGTTCGGCACCGACGAGGCCGCCCTCGCCGAGCTGGTGGGCCGCCTGCGCACGTGTACCGAGCGGCCGATCGTCGTCAAGCTCACCCCCAACGTCCCGGACATCGGTGTGTTCGCGCGGCTGTGCGAGGAGGAGGGGGCCGACGGGCTGAGCGCCATCAACACCTTTCCCGGGATGCTCATCGACGTGGACCGGCGCCGGCCCGTGATCGGGAACGTGTCGGGCGGCGTCAGCGGTCCGGCGATCCTCCCGATGGGTGTCTACCTGACGTGGCGAGCCTCCCGGGCCAGCTCGCTGCCCATCATGGGCATCGGCGGGATCCGGTCGGCCCGGGACGCGCTCCAATACATCCTGGCCGGGGCCAGTCTGGTCCAGGTGGGGACGGCGCTGTTCGTGGACCCCTCCTCCGCCGAAGCGGTCCACGAGGGGCTCGAGGCTCACCTTGAGCGGCACGCGATCTCCAGCCTGACGGAGATGGTCGGCGCCCTCGAGCTGCCGGCTCCGCCGCCCCCCGACGCTGGAACGAGCGGATGAGCGGAGGCGAGGAGGGGGCCGTGAAGCCGCCGGAGGTGATCGTGGCGCTCGACTTCCCGGCCGCCGACGCGGCGCTCGCCATGGCGAGCCGCCTGCCGGAGGGCACGTGGGTCAAGGTGGGTCTCGAGCTGTTCACGTCGGCGGGCCCCGCCGTGGTCGAGCGGCTCGTGGGCCGGGGGCACCCGGTGTTCCTCGACCTCAAGGTGCACGACATACCCAACACCGCGGCCGGGGCCGTTCGGTCCGCGGCGCGCCTGGGCGCGCGGCTCCTCACCCTGCACGCCTCGGGCGGGCGGGCCATGCTGGAGGCGGCGGCCGGGGCGGCCGGGACGTCGAAGGGCGCCGGCTCCGGGGGGAGGCTGCGCCTCCTCGCTGTCACCGTGCTCACGTCCCTGGACGACGCGGCCCTGGCCGAGGTGATGGGGCGCGGCGCCGGGACCGAGGAGGCGGTGGGCAGGCTCGCCGCCCTTGCCAGCGGTTCGGGGATCGACGGAGCGGTCGCCTCCGTGGCCGAGTGCCGTGCGGTGAAGGCGGTGTGCGGGGCGGACTTCCTGGTGGCCACGCCGGGCATCCGGCTGGCCGGCGGCGACGCCCACGACCAGAAGAGGGTCGCCGCACCCGGGGAGGCCCGTGCCGCCGGGGCCGACTACCTGGTGGTGGGCCGTGCGATCACGGCGGCCGACGACCCCGGCGCGGCACTCCGCCGTGTCATGGAGGAGGCGGGCGCGACGGGTTAGAGCGCCCGCCGGTGTCGGTCCGGGTGCGGCTCCTACTCCGCCACCTCCGCACGGCCACCACGTACAACGCCGCGTTCCCCGCCACCACCGCCACGCCCAGCCCGAGGTGGATGTGCTCCCAACGGGCGGGGTAGAGCACGCCCCGGAGATAGTGGTCCAGGAATCCGCCCGCGTATCCCGCCTGGCCGGCGGCACGGCGTAGCCGCTGTTCGAGGGGGGTGAGCGGACACACCCAGCCCACCAGCTCGATGGCGGCGCCGTACAGGGCGCAGGGCACGTGCGCCCACGCCACCCGCCGCCACCGAAGCGCCAGGAAGCCCCCCGCCGCCACGAACAGGACGAAGGCGGCGTGCGAGAGCAGCACGAGGTCGGCCAGGATCCGGGGGACCATCGCCGTCAATCTTGCCCCGCTCCCCCGTGACGGCCAGCATGGGACGGTGCAGGCGATACGGATCACGCGGCCGGGGGGGCCCCAGGTGCTCCGCCTGGAGGAGGTGCCCGACCCGGAGCCGGGACTCGACGATGTCCTCGTGGACGTGCGGGCGGCGGCCCTCAACCGGGCCGACCTCCTGCAGCGCCAGGGCCACTATCCTGCGCCGCCCGGGGCGCCCGCGGACATCCCGGGCCTGGAGATGGCCGGAGTCGTGGCCGCCGTGGGCGGGCGCGTGCGCGACGTGTCGCCGGGCGACCGGGTCATGGCCCTACTGGGTGGGGGCGGATACGCCGAGCGGGTCGTCGTGCCGGCCGGGATGGTCCTGCAGGTACCCCCCGGTCTCTCGCTGGTCGAGGCCGCCGCGCTTCCCGAGGTGTTCTACACGGCCTACGACGCGCTCTTCCGCCAGGCCGGTCTGGCGATGGGCGAGAGCGTACTCGTCCACGCGGCCGGCGGCGGCGTGGGCACCGCTGCCCTGCAGCTGGCCCGGGCAGGCGGGGCCGCGCGAATCTTCGGGACCGCCTCCTCCGCCAAGCTCACCGGGATCGAGCGCGAAGGGCTTCCGCTGGACATCCCGATCGACTACCGGACGGTCTCCTTCGAGGAGGTCGTGCGGGAGCGGACGGAGGGCCGGGGCGTCGACGTGATCCTGGACATGGTGGGCGGCGACTACCTGGGTCCCGACCTGCGCAGCCTGGCCGAGCTCGGGCGCGTGGTCCTGGTGGGCCTCCTGCGCGGCAGGAGCGCCGAGGCGGACCTGGGTTTGATCCTCGGCCGGCGGCTCCGGGTGCTGGGGACGGTGCTGAGGGCCCGCTCCGCGGCGGAGAAGCTCACGCTCACGGCCGAGGTCCGTGACCGCCTCCTGCCACTGTTCGAGCAGGGGAGGCTTCGGCCGGTGGTGGACCGCACCTACCCACTGGCCGAAGCGGAGCTGGCGCATCGCTCCATGGACGCCAACCAGAACCTGGGGAAGATCGTGCTGGAAGTGGAGAGCCGGGCGGCGTCGAGCACGGGGGCGTAGCGCCTCAGCGCTCGGCGTGCACGGCCTCCTCGCGAGGCTCCGGCTCGGCCTCGAACTGCGGTTCCAGCGCGTCGGCTTCCTCGCCGAGCCCGACGATGCCCTCCTCCCACCAGGCGTAGCGACCCTCCAGGATCCCCTGCGCGACCCGGTACTTCTGGACGTCGTCGTTGTGGCTCATGGCCCGGAACAGGGCGTCCACGCGGCGCCGCGAGTTCCGGCAGAACATGTCGGCCAGCTCGCGGGCCTCGCGCGCGTGTGGATGCCCGGTGCGCGTCATCATCTGGGCCCGGGCCACCGTCGCCGCCTGCGCGAACAGCTCGACCCCGATGTCGACCGCCCGGAACAGGATGCCCTGGTGGTACTGCAGCTTGGCCCCGTACCGCATCATCTTGTGGAACAGCGTGCGGGCCAGCTTGCGGGACCGGCGGTCGCAGAACCGGAGGTGCGTGGCCAGCTCGTCGAACTGCCCGTAGGCGGGCCAGCGTCCCCAGCCCAGCCACCGCGTCGGATACCAGGCGGCATAGAAGCCCACCACCTTGGGGAGCTGCGCGAGCTTGCCGCCGAGGCCGAGATCACCCTCGACCAGCTCGCCGGCCACCTGGAGGTGCTTGTCCACCGCCTCGCGCGCGATGAACAGGCGCAGGATCTCGCTCGATCCCTCGAAGATCCGGTTGATCCGGAAGTCGCGGAGCATGCGCTCGACCGGGATCCCGGGCTCGCCACGCGACCGCAGGGAGTCGGCCGTCTCGTAGCCGCGGCCGCCGCGGATCTGGACCGTGTCGTCCAGCAGCTTCCAGCCCATCTCCGTGTTGAAGAGCTTGCTCGCCGCGGCCTCGAGCCGGATGTCGAACGTGCCGCGATCCGTCATGATCCCGGTGAGCTCCGCGATGGCCTGGGCGGCGAAGCCCTCGACCGCGATGTCGGCCAGCATGTGCGCCACGGCCTCGTGCTTGCCGACGGGCTGCCCCCACTGGATACGCTCCGTGCACCATTTCCGGCAGATCTCCAGCGCGGCCTGGAGGGTGCCCACGGCAGCGGCCGGGATGGTCAGGCGCCCCGTGTTGAGCGTGACCAGCGCCAGCTTGAGCCCCCGGCCCTCCTTCCACAGGAGGTTCTCCCTGGGGACCCGCACGTTCTTGAAGAAGATGACGCCGTTCTCGAGCGCCTTCAGCCCCATGAAATCCAGGCGCTGGCTCACCTCGACGCCGGGCCAGTCCTTCTCGACGATGAAGGCGGAGATCTTCCCGCTCTCGGTGTGGCGGGCCATGACGACGAACAGGTCGGCCACCGTTCCGTTGGTGGTCCACAGCTTCTCGCCGTTGAGGATGAAGGCCTCCCCGTCCTCGGTGCGCTCGGCGCTGGTGGCGAGGCCCGCGGGGTCGGAGCCCACCTGGGGCTCGGTGAGGGCGAAGGCCGAGATGGCTCCCTTCGCGAGGCGGGGCAGGTACTTCTGCTTCTGCTCCTCCGTCCCGAAGATCTTGAGCGGCTGGGGAACGCCGATGGACTGGTGGGCCGAGAGGAGGGCGACGAGGTTGCCGTCCTGGCTCCCGACCACCGACATGATGGCCCCGTACTCGCTCTGGTTGAACCCCAGGCCGCCGTAATCCTTCGGGATCTTGAGCCCGAAGGCGCCCATCTCCCGCAGCCGGTCCACGACACGCTGCGGGATCTTGCCTTCCCGGTCGATGCGGTCGGAGTCGACCTCCTCGCGCAGGAAGGTCCGCATCCGGTCCATGTAGTCGCGGGCGCGCTCCCCGATGAAGGCGTCGGGCTCGGGGTACGGGTCGATGAGATCGAAGCGGAAGTCGCCCAGATACAGGTCGCGCATGAAGGTGGCGCCCTCCCACCGCGACTCCCGGGCGCTCTCGGCCACGCGCCGGGCCTCCTTCGCGCTCACGGGGCCGGAGGCTTCGGCACTCTTCGCAGGATTGGTAGACATCGCTCGCTCTCGACCTGAGGAGGGTCAGCGACAGGGTCCGGTCCGTTCCGCTGCGCGGAGCGGGCCCGGCGGCCCCGGCATTGCGTTCGAACGTGACAACCGGATGAATATACCGCGAGCGAGTCGGCTTCCAAACCCGTCTTCCTCGCCCCCTCCGTCAGCGTCGCTCGTCTCCCCGGCGCAGCGACCGGAGGGTGACCGTGGCGAGCGTCACGGCCGTGAGCGGGATCACGTACACCAGCATCGCCCTGCGAAACGCGGGCAGCGAGGCATGGCTCCCGGCGGAGAGGAAGAGGTAGAGGACGTAGGCCACGTAGTAGGCCAGGAAGAGCGCGCCCTCCCAGCGGGCTATGCGGTGGCCGGTGAAGAAGATGGGCAGGCACGCAAAGGCGACGGCGAGCGCGACCGGGAAGTCGAAGTGCAGCGCGTGGGTCGGCACCACCAGCCCTCCGGGCGACAGGGCGGCGGCCGCCCCGAGGACGATGAGGAGGTTGAAGACGCTGCTCCCGATGACGTTGCCCGTGGCCAGGTCGCGGGCCCCCCGCAGCCCCGCCACCACGGTGGTCGCCACTTCGGGCAGCGAGGTCCCGGCCGCGACCACCGTGAGCCCGATGAGCGTCTCTCCCACCCCCATCCAGCGAGCCAGGGCCACCGCGCCGACCACGAGCCACCCGGCGCCGACCACGAGCATCCCGAGCCCGAGGAGGACTCGCGCCACGTCCACGGGCCAGCGGTTCGCCGGCGGAGCGGGGCCCGGCTGGTCGGGGTCCGGGCTTCCGGTTCTCCGGCGGCCAGCGAGGATCTGGCCGGCGGTGTAAGCGCAGCCACAGCCGAGCAGGAGGAGCCCATCCGGGCGACCCAGCCGCCCGTCGAGAGCCAGAACGTAGGTGAGCGCCGTCACGCCGATCATGATCGGAACGTCGACGCGTACCAGCTGGCGTGAGACGACGAGCGGGGCGAGGACCGAGGCCAGTCCGAGGATGAGCAGGATGTTGAAGATGTTGCTCCCGAGCGCGTTGCCCAGCGCGAGGCCGGGCCGTCCTGCCAGGCTGGCCCTGATGCTCACGGCCAGCTCGGGAGCGCTGGTCCCGTAGGCGACCACCGTGAGTCCGACCACGAGGGGAGTGATCCCCAGCCGCTCGGAGAGTTGGGAGGCCCCGCGCACCAGCAACTCGGCGCCGCCGACGAGGGCCGCGAGGCCTCCCACGGCGGCGAGCACGGCCGCGGGGCTCACCGGCGATCGCGCTCCGTGGTCAGGTCGTTCATGAGCTCGAGCTGTACCTTCTGGATCTCGACCAGCCGCTCCCATTGTTGATACAGCAGGTGGTCGACCTTCTCGTGCAGATGCCGGATCTCGAGCTCGGCCTTCAGGTTGACGCGGTAGTCGTGTTCGCCCCGCAGCCGGTCCTTCGCCTCCTGTCGGTTCTGGCTCATCATGATGACGGGCGCCTGGATGGCGGCCACGCAGGACAGGACGAGGTTGAGGAGGATGAAGGGGTAGGGGTCGAAGGGGCGGTGGACGAGGAGGACGGTGTTGATCGCGATCCACACGCCCAGCGCGAGCATGAACGCCGCGATGAAGCCCCAGCTGCCCCCGATCTCGGCGATGTGGTCCGCCAGGCGCTGACCGAGCGTGAGGCCGCGGTCGAACTCCGCCTCCACGTTCTCGGCCAGGAGCTCGTGCTGCTGGAGGCTGCGCAGGACCTCCTCCTCGAGCGAGGTCAGCTCCCCCTTCTCGTCCTCGAGCAGCGACTGTATGTAGCGCGATCGGGCTTCGTTCAGGTCCCGCAGGCAGATCCACCCCTCGGGATTCCATTCGGGATGTTCGCGGCGCAGGATCTCGTCGATCTCGAGCCGCAGGGCACCGGCCGGAACGAGCTCGTGGTGCGGCAACGTGCGTCCGCACACGCCGCACATCTGGGGTTCGCGCGCCTTCCGGCTCATCGGGTCCTCCCGAAGAGCCCCGCCCGGGTGATGCGGCCGTCAGGACCCACGAGCCAGCCCGCGTCCGGGCCAGCGAAATCGGCGCTCCAGTAGGGAAGCGTGTCGAGGACGGTCCACCGGTGTCCTCCGTCCGTCGAGTATCCCGCCCCGCCCGGACCGACGGCCACCAGCGTGGGAGTGGGGGCTCCGGGGACCCATGTCACGCCGTACACGGGGCCGGGAAAGCCCGGGCGGCCTCCCGCGTCCCAGGTCTCGCCGCCGTCCCCGGTGAGGGCGACGCGAACGGAGCTCGCGGCGCCCGGGGGCGGCGAGTCTCCGTCCGCGGCGCTTCCCGTCCCCGGATGAGCCAGGTCGCCTCCGACGACCACGCCGTTCAGCGTGTCGCGGAAGGCCACGGCCATCACGCCCGCCTGGTCTCCGCTTACCACCGGCGTCGGACTCCAGCTCCACGAGCGGCCGCCATCCGTCGTCCTGAGGATGCGAGAAACGTAGGACGCGCCCGTTCCGATCCACGCCCGCTGACCCGGCCCGACGGTGACGCACTCCCCGCTGGCCGCGAAGCCTCCCTCGCCGCCGCGGGCGCGCGGGACGCTCTCCGCCGGAAGCGGCCTCCAGTGCTCACCCCCGTCACCGGTGGTCAACACCACGAAGCGGTCCCGGACGGCGTCACTGAACGCCAGGCCCTGTCGGGCGTTCCAGAAGTCGAAGCAATCGTAGAATGCGGCGGAGTCGGGGTTGGTGAACTGGAGCGACCAGCTCCGGCCGCCGTCCGTCGTGCGGTAGATCCGGGAACGGGCGCCGGCTCCCGCGCTGAGGAGGAAGGCGGTGTCGGGGCCCGAGGCCCACACGTCCCGGAACTCGAGGCTGTCGGCCCCGGCTACCGTGCCCACGCGCCAGTGCGCTCCTCCGTCCAGGGTCCGCGCCCAGGTGGCGTCGTGACCCGCCACCCACACGACGGAGTCGTTCACGGCGTGGACAGCCTGGAGGAGAGCCGACGTGCGAGTCGGTTGGGCGGCGAGCATGAGTTGGAGTCGCAGGGCGGGTTCGGATCGACCTCCGCAGGCGCCGGCGAGCACCGCCGCCGCCAGCACCACAATCCCGGCGGGTCTCAGTCGAAGCGCACGAACTCCAGGTCTTCCTCCAGCACCGGCCATCCCCCATCCTCCACGTTGACCGTGACCCGCACCGCGTCCTCCCCCTCGACCTCCGTCCGCGCGTAACGGGTGGTGACGAACCGGCAATGCAGCCCGCCCGAGCCCACTTCCTCTTGCTCGACCACGTGCGCGTCGGCGAGGCGCACCAGCTCCTCCCAGGGCAGGGCCCGCAGGGAGAAGAGCCGCGCTCGCGCAAGCTCCAGGGCTCGATCTCGGTCCACGAGCCGGGCAGCTCAGCCCGCGTCGTCCGCTTCGCCCGGGCGCGCCTCCACCATCCCCACTTCCACGAGGAGACGGCGGGCACGGCGAAGGTCCTCGGGACGAACCATGACGCGTGCGGGATTGGGGGAGAGCGTGATGCCGGCGTAGGCGCCCCCCGCGTCATCCACGGCGATGGCGGCTGGAATGCCGCCATCACGAAGGTAGCCTCCCGCCAGCTCGGCCTCGTAGCGCTGGCCGAAGGTGGCCACGACCGCCGCGCAACCTCGCATGTCGCACCCTCCTCCAGGGACTCAGTACGCCATCAAGTTGTCCCGCCGGGCGGAAACGGGCAACGCCCGATGCGTTCCCGCCGCCGCCGCGCGGCTCCCTTGCCAAGCCGCCGCCCGGGGCCGAAAGTCAAGGCTCGAGAGCCCGGCGCATCCACGCCAGCCCCGGGAGGTCATGACGCCACCGAGCCCCGATCGGGACCCCGACCAGGACGCACGCGAGGGAACCGGGCGGGCGCCCTCGCCCCTGCCCGCGCCCGTCGCGCGCTGCCTGGTGGATCTGGCCGTCGCCCTCAATCGCTTCTCGATGTATCCCCAGGGCCACCCGGCCCTGGCACCGGCGGCGGACGAGGTCCTCGATGCGCTCAGGGTCCTCCTGCGCGAGCAGGGGTCCATCTCGATCGAAGGCCGCCGCGAGCGGGTGGTCGTGGGAGAGGCGACCAGCGACCCGGGCACGCCCCACCTGCGGGCGCTCGCCGCCCGCCTCCATGACCACCACCTGGCCCGCCTGACCTTCCTGGCCGGTCTCGAGGGTAACGAGCTCGCTTCGTTCCTGCGCGCGATGTCCACGGAGCCGTCGCGGGGCGGGGAGCCGCTCGGCCTGCGATCGGAAGGGGTCCGTTCCTGGCCGCACATCCGGCTGGAGCCGCAGCGCTACGATCCCCTCCGCCTGGACGAGGAGGGGGGCGACCGGCTCGATGTCGGTCCTTCAGGCGGCGCGGTCGGACCGGATCCGACGTCCGCGGCCCGCGCCGGCGTGGCGTCGCCGGGGGAGGCTCCGCCGGGTGCCGTCACGGGTGCTCCCCTCGGATCGCGAATCGGCGCGGGCGACCTGATGGCCGACGCCCCCGAGGACGTGGCCCGGCGGCTCGAAGAGGACCTCGGCGCCGAGGATGCGGATCGGATCGTGGCGTTCCAGATCATGCGCCTCGCCGAGCGTCTCTCGGAGGCGAGCGGACAGCAGGCGGAGCTCCTGCGCCGGCGCATGTCGCGTATGATTCTCCGCCTGCAGCCGGAGACGCTCGCCTACCTCCTCGAGTTCGGCGACGAGGGCCGCCGTGACGAGGACCTCCTGTTCAGTGCCGCCGGGTCCCTGAGCGTCGAAGCGGCGCTGCGCCTCGTGCGGGCTGCGGTGGCGAGGCACGACGAGGGGATCGAGGCCTGGCTCCTCCGGCTGGTCAACAAGCTGGCCATGTACGCCGGTCCCCGGGAGCGCCGAGCCGACGAACCTGGTGGGCCCGGGGCGGCCGCGGCGTCGCCGGAGCCCGCCGAGCGGGTGCACGACCTGGTCGACCGCATCGTGGGCGACTGGAAGCTGGAGGACCCGCGCCCGACCCTGTACCGCAGCACGCTCCGCCGCATCGCCCGAACGGGCCCCTCGGAGGGCCGTCGCCCCACGGCGAAGCTGCGGATCGAGCCCGAGCGCCTCGTCCAGATGGGACTCGAGATGGACGAGCCCGCCCGCGACGTCGACGGAGCCGTGGCGACGTTGCTCGAGGAGCATCGGGTCCCGGAGCTGGTCGAGATGGCCGAGGCCGTCCCGGAGCCGAACCGGGCCGCCGAGGCCCTGTGGAATCGGCTGGCCGTGCCCGAGACGGTCGAGGGCCTGCTCCACGAGCCCAACCCGGACTTCGAGCTCCTGCGCCGCGTCGTCGAGCGCGCGGGCGCCGCGGTCGCCGGCCCGCTCCTCGACGCCCTGTCGGACTCCAATGCCGGATCGCGGGCCTACTGGCACAACGTGTTCGGCCTCCTGCTGCGGATCGGAGAGCCGGTGGCCGATCTCGTACCCGAGCGCCTCGACGATGAGCGTTGGTTCGTCCGCCGCAATCTACTGGCACTCCTGTACGAGCTCCCCCACCGCCCCGAGGGCTTCACGGCGCTGCCGTACCTGGAGGAGTCCGAGCCGCGGGTGCGCGCCGAGGCGCTGCGCCTGGCCCTCGAGGAGCCGGCCGGGAGGGAGCCGGCCCTGGCCGCCGGGCTCCGGGACGACAACGAGCGCGTGGTGGGATTGGCGCTGTCGGCCGCGACCGAGGATCTCCCCGGGTCCCTGGAGCGGCTGGTGATTCGCCGCGCCTCGGACGGGTCGCTGGCCCCGGCCCTGCGCAGCCGGGCCGTTCGCATCCTGGCCGAGCGACCGTCGCGGTCGGCCCTCCGGGCGCTGGTGGGCATCGTCTGGGTCCGCCGCTGGCTCTTCTGGCGACGCCTGGCCGAGCCGTCCGGTCCCGTCCTCGCCGCCCTGGAGGCGCTGAGCCGGCGTTGGGCCGGCGCCGCGGAGGCCCGACCCGCCCTGGAGGCGGCTCGCTCGAGCGACGACGAGCGCGTGCGGGAGGCCGTGGCGGCATCGCGGGCCCCTGGCCGCGGCGACGGAGACGGACGCCGACCTCGAGGGGAGGGCGACGGGTGAACGAGACTCCGGCCATCGAGTTTCTCACGGCCGTGGGCCAGGCTTTGTCCGCACTGCGTCTCTACGCGGAGGGGCACCCCGCGCGGGCGGAGGCGGTGGACCGCGTGCGCCGCACCCTGCAGGCGGTCCTGAACGAAGGAGCCGGACAGACGGCCCGTTTCACCTTCCTCGGTGACGACGTGGTGGTCGGCGACCGGCGCCTGCGCGGGCTCGGGGGCTGGTCGTGGGGCCCGCAGCTCGCCGCGACGGGCATCGAGCGCCTGGAGGTGGCGCCGGGCGTCACCGAGGACGAGCTGGCGTGGTTCCTGGCCGAGACCGTCCGGCGGCTGGACGCGGCTGGCCGCCGGGGCGCCTCGGGGGGTGGCCGCGAGGCCGGGTCGCGGGTCGCGGACACGCGAGAGCCCGGGATGAGCCTGGAGCACCTGCGGTTCGGGTGGGTGGCGGAGGCTGGCGAGCCGGCATGGAACGGGGAGCTGGACGGGACGCTCCGTGAGATCGGCGGGCTGTTCGAGGGTGCCAGAGACGAGGGCGCGGTCGAGGCGACGGTTGCGGCCGCCGTGGTCGAGGCCGTGGGCGCGGCGGTCCAGCAGAGCCGCAACCTCCTGCGGCTCCTGGTGCCGCTCAAGGACGTCGACCAGTACAGCACCATCCACTCGATGAACGTGTCCGTGCTCTCGATCGGGCTGGCGGAGCGGGTCGGCTACGGCCGGGAGGACGTGCGCTCGGTCGGCAAGGCCGCGCTCCTGCACGACGTGGGCAAGAGCCTCGTTCCGGACGAGATCCTCAAGAAGCCCGGGACGCTCACCCCCGAGGAGTGGACCATCGTAAAGCGCCATCCCGTCGACGGCGCCCGAATCCTGTTCCGCTCGCGTGATGGGCTCGGCGTGGCGGCGGTGGTGGCGTACGAGCACCACATGACCTGGGATGGGGGCGGCTATCCCGACCGTCGCTTCGCCCGGCCGGTCCACCCGGCCACGGAGCTGGTGCAGGTGTGCGACGTGTACGATGCCCTGCGCACGGAGCGCCCCTTCCGGGGTCCATGGAGCGAGGATCGCATCGTGGCGCACCTGCGGGCCGGGGCGGGAGAGGCGTTCAGCCCCGGGATCGTAGAGCTTTTCCTGGACATGCTGGAGGCGTTCCAGGAGGAAGGACCGAAGGACTGAGCCCGACCCTCCCCCACGGCGCCCCGTGGGAGGAGTCCTACGCGAGAATCGGCAGACTCCCGACAGACGGGGAATTTCGTACGCCTTATTCTGCGGCATGTCCGGTGATGGCGCGCCGGCCGCGGAGCGACCTTCCCGGCAATGTCCGACCCTTCCCCGCGGCGACTCTACGGAGGCGACTCCATGAACACAATCTCGTTGCGCCTGGGCGGGATGGTGCCCGTCGTGGCTCTCCTGGCGCTGGCCGGGCCGGTGCGGGCCCAGCAGGGAACGGTGGACTTCACCCCGTTCGCGGGCGTGTATCTTCCGACCGCCGACCTGTTCGACACGTTCCAGGGACAGCCGGTCACCCCGGAGAAGCAGAAGGCCGCGTTCGTGTTCGGTGCCGGATTACGGGCTGGCTCACCGACGCGGTCGGGGTGGAGGGCGGATTCGGCTACGCGCTGAGCGATGTGAAGACGAACCCCACCACCGGAACGAGTGTCTCGGTGAACGCGAAGGTGTGGCTCGCCGACCTGTCCCTCGTGTACGCCTTTCCCCTGCGGGGTGACGTGGCTTCCTTCTTCGTGAAGGCCGGCCCCACCCTGATCGGGCACACGGGCAAGGACGCGTGGGATGGCGTCAGCGGGCGCACGGACGTCGGTGGAGTCGGCGGCGTGGGCATGCGATTCAAGGTGGCGCCGATGGTCCTCATCCGCATCGACGCGGAGGATCACATCTTCGCGGCCAAGTTCACGGAGGATGCTTCGGGCGGAGAGACCAACTCCAAGCTCCAGAACGACCTGGTCCTCTCTGCCGGCCTGTCGATCGCCGCGGGCGGCTCGCGGTAGGTCCCCGATCCGGAGGACGGACGGGCTCCGCGCCGGAGCCCGCACGGGGGGCACGGGACGGACCGGCGTCTCAGCGGCAGTACTCCTGGGCGGTGCGTGCCAGGATGTCGGCGAGCCGGTGGACGGAGTCCAGCTCGACCCACTCCTCGGCCGCGTGCGCTCCGGCGCCGGTCGGCCCCAGGATCACGGTGTCGATGCCGGCGGCCGCCAGGAGCGCGGCATCCATCCAGTAGCTCTCGCCCACCTCTCCGGATGGGCCTCCCGGCCGGGCCGCCATCTCACGGCGCAGGGTACCGGCGAGCTCCGATCGGGGATCGGCTTCGAAGGCCCCTCGCCACAGCATGGGTTCGACGGTGGCGTCGAACTCCGGGTCCTCGGCCCGGATCGAATCCACGAGTCCCTGGATCTCCGCCAGGACGGCCTCGGGCGTCTCGCCCGGCAGCGTCCGCCGCTCGATCTCCAGCCGGCAGCGGGCCGCGTACGTGCTCGGACCCGTCCCGCCCTCGAGCCTGGCCGCGTGCAGGGAGGGAGGGCCCAGCAGGGGATGGTCGGCACGGGAGCGGAGCTCGCGCTCCAGGCCCTCGAGCCGGCCCAGGAACCGGCCCATGCGGAGGTTGGCGTCCACCCCCTCGTCGAAGCGGCTGCCGTGCGCCGCGCGCCCCCGGGTCTCGACCGTGATCCAGGCGAAGCCCTTGTGCGCCACGCATAGACGCAGGTCCGTCGGCTCGGTGACCACGGCTCCGTCCGGGCCGAGGGCGGACAGGAGCTCGTGCATGCCGAAGCTCTCGTGCTCTTCGTCCGCCACGAAGCCGAGGTGCAGATCTCCGGACAGGTCGGAGGAAGCCTCGACGAGCGATCGGGCGGCGGCCAGGCATGCCGCCAGACCGCTCTTCATGTCGTAGGCCCCGCGGCCGTACAGTCGTCCCTCACGGACCGCGGCGCCGAACGGGTCCTCCATGCCCTCCACCCCCACCGTGTCCAGGTGGGCGTACAGCAGGAGGGAGCGCCCCCCGCCTCGGCCTTTCAGGGTGCCCAGCACGCTCGGCCGACCGGGGCGGTTCTGGAGGAGGGTCACCTCGAGGTCGAGGGCCTGCAGGCACCCGGCCACCCTGCGCGCCATCTCCGCCTCCCCCGGTCCTCCGAACGCGGGATTGACCGAGTCGATGGCCACGAGGTCCCGGAGGACTCGCAGGGTCCAGGACCGGTCGACCGGGCTCATGCTTCACGTCCCGGGCGACGGGCCGCACCCTGCAGGGAATCATACGTACGTATCATAGCCTCTACCCTCTGCTATCTAGAGGGTTATGGCATGTGTCGACGGTCGTAGACCGCCGCTCAGATCGTGGCCAGCGCGCGCTTGCCGTCCTCGCTGAGCAGCACCCAGAACGTATACACGGCCAGCGCCGTGCCGAGCGGGACGTGGAGGACCTCGAAGGCGGCCACGATCAGGAGGACGACCCGTGCCCAGGGCTTCCCCCGGAGGAGGCCGAAGCCTGCCACGATCCCGGGAAGCGACACGACGACCAGGTAGCCGGCGCCGATGGTGGCCACGGCCGAGGTGATGGCCATGGCGCGCAGGTCTCCCGACAGGAGGCCGCCTCCCAGGATCGTCACGAACACGAACAGGGCCGCCAGGAGGCCGAAGGCCCCGAGTACGATCTGCAGCACGGCCACGGCGGTGATGTGGTTCTTCATGACTCCTCCGGGCTTCAGGTGCCTTCCTTCCTGAGACGCTCCAGCTCGGAGCGGATGCGGCGGTCATCGGGCCGCAGGGAGGTGGCCTTCTCCAGGGCGGCGACGGCCGCCGATCGGTCGCCCGCGGCCTCGTGGGCACGCGACAGGGCCACGTAGGTCGGCACGGACTCCGGGTACTGCTCCAGGTTGAGTTGCAGAAAGCGCACGGCCTCCGGGATCCGCTTCGAGTCCACGAGCCGGTCGGCCAGCTCCACGAGCGTGCGTTCGCCGAAGTCGTACGAGCCGCTTCCGTAGTACCGACGGCGGAGGTCGCCGTACACGGCGACGGCCGAGTCCAGCCCGCTCCGACGCGCGGCCAGCTCCAGCACGTCTCCGAGCGGGCGCGGGACCGGGATGCCCCGGTGACAGGTTCGGCACGTCACGGTCACGGGCGGATCCTCGCGGCTGGCGTCCGCGCGGGCCGGCAGCGTGGGCAGGCGCTCCCGGTTCAGGTAGTCGACCATGCGGAGCATGAAGCGGGCTTTGCGCTTCGCCGCCTTGTCGTCGGACTTGAAGTTCCACTTCGAGAACGGCTGACCTTCCTTGCCCACGTGGCAGAACTGGCAGCGCACGCCCAGGCCGAGGGCGAAGCCGCGCATCACCGACACCAGGCTGTCGCGCGAGATGTCCTTCGGCAGGACCTTCAGGTTCTCGAACTTCGAGGGGATCTGGGCCCGCAGGGTCGAGGCCGGGAACAGGGGAGACGCGACCGCCGCGAGCAGGGCGGCGCCCAGGGAGAGCCTCCGGCCGGGTCGGCGGCGACGGCGAGTTCGGACCATGGAGCCAGCCTCCTGTGAGGGCTCGGGGGGCGGCCGGAAGCGCCCGTGCCTCCCCCGCCCGTTCGCAACGCCGGGCGGCCCGATCGGGATCCCGGAGGACCGAGGCGCGGACCCGCCCCGGCCCTATCCCGGGCCGCCCAGGCCGCCCAGACCGCTGTCCGCCGCCTCGAACGATCCGCGGGTTCGGACCTCCCGATTGCCCGCGGCGCCGGGCACTCGCCAGGTCACGTCGAAGCGTCCACAGATCGCCCCCTGGTCGACCTCGTCCAGGCTGAGGGTGCCTTGACGCGGGACGAAGTCGCGTCCGTGCAGGGCGTCCGCGTCGAACATGTACAACTCGCCGGTGACCGTCGAGGATTTCGCCGCGCCCGCCCCGGTCCCGCTCCCCGGCCCTCCGGGGGAGACGGTGAAGTCGCCGGCCGCCGGGAGTGCGCTCAGCCCGTCGACGGAGAAGCGCATCTCCCACCGTCCCAGCTGGGGTTCGGTGAGCGTCAGGCGAAGGGCCTTCGCCCCGCCCGGCTGGTCCACCAGCGCGAAGAACGCCTCTCCGGCCAGCTCCGCCGTCAGGCCTCCCGTCGCCTCTCCGGACACCTTCCCGCTGGTCGCCGCCGCCTCGCCGCACGTCGGCGGCCGTCCTCGCGCCTCTGCGAACGCCGACGGCGGTAGCGAGCCGGCCCCTGGCAGCTGGCCCAGGGCCGCGGTGCCGAGCGCCAGGATCGAGGCACAGTTCCGTGCGAGTGCCTTCATGGACGATGACGACGGGCTAAGGGTGGACCGCAGACTTCATTCTGGACTCCGAAAGCTCGCCGTCCCGGGGTCGCCCGTCAAAGGGCCGCTCCGCGAGACTCCTGGTGGAAGGCGGTCCCGCAGACGCCGGAACAGGTAACCCGTGACGGCGCCGGTCACCGCCAGGGCGGCGCCGAACTCGGTCGTGAACCAGCGCGTGAGGCCCGAATCCACCGTGACGACGTCGAAGAAACCCTGGATCCACAGGTTGTGACTCGCGTGCAGCCGAATCCCGGTCCACACGCTCCCCGAGCGCAGCCGCGGCCGACCCGACCCCGCCGGGCACGACGGGGTAGACGACCGGGATGAAGACTCCGCTCCCGGACACGTCGGGCCGCGAAGGAGGCGCTTCTCCCACCGTGGCCGAGGAGATCGCGGCGTGGCTCACCCACGGGGTGGGCTTCGTGGCCAGCGTGGCCGCCGGCGGGGTCCTCGTGTGGGTCGCGGGGATGAACACGGGCGCGATCCATCCCACGGGTATCGCGGCCGTGGTGGTGTACGTGGTGAGCCTCAGCCTCCTGTACGCGGCATCGACGGCCTACCACGCCACGCGTCACCCGCGCTGGAAGCCGCTCCTTCGGCTGGCCGATCACTGCGCCATCTTCCTCCTGATCGCGGGGACGTACACGCCCGTGGCGGTGCTCGGCCTCGGTTTCGAGCGCTCGCGCTGGCTGCTCGCCCTGGTATGGGGCATGGCCGTCGTCGGGATCCTGGTCAAGGTGCGCTGGATGGGGCGCTTCCCGATCCTGGCGCCCCTGTTCTACCTGGCCATGGGCTGGACGGGAGTGTTCGCGCTCCGGCCGCTGCTGGCGACCGTGGGAGCGGGCGTGGTGGAGTGGCTGGTGGCGGGCGGGGTCGTCTACACGCTCGGCGTGGCGTTCTACGCCTGGAAGAGGCTCCCCTTCAACCACACCGTGTGGCACCTGTTCGTCCTCGGCGGGAGCGTGTGCCACTTCGTGGCGATCGCGCTCGTGGTGGGGGCGCGAGGCTGACACGGCGGCCGTCGGTGCGCCGATGAGCCCGCTCCCCGGGGCCCCGCCGATCAGTAGCGGCCCAGGTCCTGCCCGATCACGACCCGGCCGCGGTAGCCGGCCTCGCGGATCACGCCGATCGACTCCCGCTCCACCGCCGGACGGTAGATGATGTGCGTGAGGATGAGGAGCTTCGGCTGAGCCCTGGCGACCAGCCGGCCGAGCTCGCGGTCCGACGTATGGAACGCCTTCAGGTAGGCGGGCCAGTCCATCCCGCCCGGCCGGTCCTCCGGGGCCGACTGCCAGCCAGCGTACACCTCGTGCACCAGCACGTCGACCCCGGTGGCCTCCCGCTCCACCTCGGGACTGGGCCGGGTGTCGCCCGAGATCACGACCGAGCGGTCGGGCGCGTCGATCCTGTAGCCCAGCGCCACCGGCCAGCTCCCGTGCTCCACCCGGAAGGCGGTGATCTCGACGCCGCCGCTGTCGTACACGACCCCGCCCTTCGTCTCGTGCACGTCCACCTTCCAGCCGCCCGGCGTCTCGTGCTCCAGCCCCTCCGTCCGAATCCGGATGTCCTGCGCGTAGGCCTGTGCCAGGTGGTCGGTCATGGCCTGGAGGCCGGGAGGGCCGTAGGCCTCGAGCGGATGACGTCGACCCATGACCCAGGACGTGAAGATGAGGTCCGGGTAGCCCAGCGTGTGGTCCGTGTGGAGGTGCGTGATGAACAGGGCCGTCGGCCCGGCGATCGGGAGGTGGGCGGCCGCCATCTGGCGCTCCACGCCCGGACCGGCGTCGAACAGGAAGGTCCGGTCTCCGACCACGACCGCTGTGGCCGGGCCCTGGTGGCGGGGATCGGGGCGGGGAAAGCCGGTTCCGAGCAGAACGACCACGGTGCTGTCGGGGGCCCGGACGGCGGCGGCCGGATCGACGATGGGCGAGCGCGCCGCGGCCGGGGGCGTCGGCGCCGCGGCCCGGCGCATCGGGGCGGCGGCCGGCGGAAGAGCGGCCACGTGGACGAGCAGCAGCGCGGCCAAGGTTCCCATGGCAGCGTCTCCCGGGCTCGAGGCGAACGGAAAGCCTACGCGGGCAGGGTCCCGAGCTTAGCGCGCCCGGCCCCCGGGCGCACGGGGCCGGTTGTGTCCCGGGCGGACACCCGCTTAGATGGAGCACGCGCCACGCATGGGACCGTGACGCGCAGGGACCGCGACCTTCTCGCCCCACCGATCCCCGACCCGGAGGCGCACGTGATCAGCGATCGACCCCGGCTCCCCCGCACTCCGGGCTCGCGAGCGCTACTCGTCGGCCTGCTTCTCGCCCTGTGCGCCGCGCCCGTCCTGGCCCAGTCGCGACCGGCCCCCGTGACCGACCCGGCGGCCACGCTGCGAGGAGGCCGGCCGCTGCCGGGCCCCCTGTACGAGCGGCCGGAGTTCACGCGGGCGGTCGAGGCCGGAACCCGGACCCGCACGGGCCGGCCCGGTCCCGCCTACTGGGTGCAGCACGCCCGCTACCGCATCGAGGCGCGGATCGACACCCTGTCCGGGCGGCTCGAAGGGCGGGAGACGGTTCGATACCGGAACCGCTCGACCGACACGCTGCGGCGGGTGGCCATCTACCTGCGGCAGAACCTGTTCGCGCCCGGCAGTCCCCGGCGCAGCGCCGCGCCCATCACGGGAGGCCTCCGCCTGGAGCGGGTGGCGCTGGGCGTCGCCGAGCTCGCGCCCGTGCCGCCCCGGAATCCGGCCGACCCGATCACCGAGGCGCCTCCCGGTCCTCCCGCGCCCGGACGCTACGCCATCCACGGCACCGTGATGTGGATCGCGCTCCGCCGGCCCCTGCCGCCCGGCGACAGCCTCGAGCTCTCCTTCGCGTGGTCCTACGAGCCCGCCCCCGCGCCCTCCGACGGACGCGAGGGGCGCGACGGCGGCGTGTGGTTCATGGGCTACTGGTATCCGCAGGTGGCCGTGTACGACGACGTGGACGGCTGGGTGACCGATCCGTACCTGGGCTGGGCCGAGTTCTACATGGACCCGGCGGACTACGACGTCCGCCTCACGGTGCCCCGAGGCTGGGTGGTGGGCGCCACGGGCACGCTCCGGAACCCGGAGGAGGTGCTGTCCGAGCGCTCGCGGGCGCGGCTGGCGCGGGCGCGGCGTACGGGGGAGGTGGTGCACGTCGTGGCGGCGGGCGAGCGCGGGTCCGACGCGGCCTTCGCGCCCGGGTCCGGCGATCTCACCTGGCACTTCACCGCGGCCGACGTGCGCGATTTCGCGTGGGGCGCGAGCCGCGACTACGTGTGGGACGCCACCCGGGCGCTGGTCGGAGGGAGCGCGGAGGCGGCGCGCGTCGCGGCCGAACGGCGGGCCGGACGCGGCCCGGCCGCCGCGGCCGGGACCGAGCCCGGGGCTGCGCCTGGGGCCGAGGGCGCTCCCGGGCGCGCAGCCGAAGCCCCGGCAGCGGATCGATCGCCCGGCGCCGCCGCGCAGGTCCCGCCCGACACGGTGCTCATCCAGAGCTTCTACCGTCCCACGGCCGCGGCCTCCGCGTTCGCGGCCGGCGGCGCCCGCTTCACCCGGGACGCCGTGGAGCGACTCTCCGACTACCTGTGGCCCTATCCGTGGCCGGTGATGACCTCGATGGAGGGAGTGCTCGACTCGGGCGGCATGGAGTACCCGACGATGACCCTCATGCAGCCGTGGGCGGACACGCTGTCGCTGGCCGGCGACCTCATGCACGAGACCGGTCACATGTGGTTCCCCATGCAGGTGGGCTCCGACGAGAAGCGCCACCCGTGGATGGACGAGGGCCTGACCCAGTTCGACGTCGCGCAGGGGATGCGGATGATCTACGGGGAGCCCCGCGAGGGCGGGCGGCCGAACGATTCCGAGCCGGGCCAGCGGTCGCTGTACCTGGAGGCCGCGCGGCAGGGGCACGAGACCACCCTCATGCGACACGGTGACCGCTTCCCCGAGGACCTCTACCTGGTCATGTACTACGACAAGACGGCCCAGGTGCTGGCCTCCCTGCGCTCGATCCTGGGCGAGCCCACCTTCCACCGGGCGCTGCGCGAGTACGGCCGCCGGTGGACGGGCCGGCACCCCGAGCCGGCCGACTTCTTCAACACATTCGACGACGTGTCGGGCCGGGACCTGTCCTGGTTCTGGCGCAGCTGGTTCTACGAGCCCTGGTCGCTGGACCAGGCGCTCGGGCCCGTCCGCGTGGACGGCGACTCCGTGGCGATCACAGTCGAGGACGTGGGGCTGGCGCCGATGCCCGTGCGGCTGGCCGTCACCCGCGCCGACGGGAGCGTGCAGCGCCTCGAGCTCCCCGCCAGCGCTTGGCTGGACGGCTCACGGCGGCACGTCGTGCGGGTCGCGGCCCGGCCCGAGGTGGTGCGGGTCGAGATCGACCCGGAGGGCGCCTTCCCGGACGTGGACCGTTCCAACCAGGTGTGGGAGCGGCACGGCGGAGGTTGAGCCGGGGAGGTGGCCGAGACGAGCGATCTCGGGCGACCGGCTGGTTTCCCGTGCCGCCGGCCTCCGGTCCGCTCAGCCCAGCAGCCGCCACCCCAGGTAGACGAGGCCGAAGCCGCCGAGCACCACGAGCCCGGTCCACGACAGCGCCAGCATGCGCCGACCCGGCCGGTGCTCGGCCGGGAAGTCGGGAGAGGTCACCGCCCGCAGGTTGAGGTAGCCGAGCACGGGCGCGGTCAGGAAGGAGACGGTGGTCGCGAAGTCGACCATCGCCGTGAGGGAGCGGGCCAGGAACGAGAGGACGATCAGCACGAGCACGCCGATGCCGAGCATGGCGCCCCAGTAGGCCCGGCCGACCTGGCCGATCTCCTCGGCCGGGACGCGGCGGCGGAGGAGGACCCGGGCTGTCTCCGCCAGGGCCCGCGGGAAGCCATCCACCACCGCCAGGGAGGTGGACAGCATCGTCGTCAGGATCGCGGCCATCATGAAGGGACGCGCCCAGGATCCGAGCGTGCGGGCGTACAGGTCCAGCAGCTGGAGCGAGAACACCGGCCCCGCGGAGCTGAAGGTCTCCCCGCTTCCGTACATGACGGCCGCGCCCAGGGTGAGGAAGGCGAAGGCCAGGACGCCGGTCCCCGCGTAGCCGACCAGGAAGTCGGCGCGCGCCGCGGCCACCGACGTTCGGGCCCGGTCGGCGGCGTCCTTTGCCAGGGTCCACAGGGACGACCACACCGCCACGTCGATGGCGGAGGGCATCCACCCGACCAGGGCCAGGAGGAACGCGAAGCTCACGACGCCTCCGGTCGCCGGACCCCGGAGCGTGACCTTCGGCCACGGCGTCAGCGTGGCCAGGTTCGCGCGCGGGAAGGCGACGGCGGCCGCGACGAGGGTCGAGAGCGCGAGGGTGACCAGGAGGACCTTCATCGTGCGGTCCAGGAGGCGGTAGCGGCCGGCGACCAGGAGGAGCCCGCAGGCCAGGTAGACGGCCCCGCCGGCCACCACCGGGGAGACGTGGACTCCGAGCACGGACTGGAGCAGGAAGCCGGTGAGGAGGACGATGGCCGCGTCCACGATGAAGGCGGTGGCCAGCGTGAGCGCCAGGTAGAGCCACATCGCCCACGCGCCGATGCGCCGATAGCCCTCGACCAGGCTCTCGCCGGTGGCGGCCGCGTACCGGGGCCCGTACTCGAAGAAGGGGTACTTGACGACGAGGGCGACGAGCACCACGCCGGCCAGGCCGAACCCGGCGTCCGCGCCGGCGCGGGTGGACTGCACCAGGTGCGAGACGCCGATAGCGGTCCCCGCCCAGATGAGGCCCGGGCCGAGCGCCCGCCGGAGCTCGCCCCACGAGAGGCGGCCCGCGGGGGCGGCTGTCGTGCCAGCCGTCGCCCCCTCGGCCGACCGGCCGGGCGTCCCGGGCCGGCCTCCTTCGGGGCTCCGCCCGCCCCCTCCCTCCCTCAGGGTTCGAGCACGAGCACCGCGAAGGAGCCGGGCACCGGACGCGGCCGCGGATGTGGACGCTGGGCCGTCGACGCCGGCGCGGGTCCGAACTTCATGGTCACCGTGTACAGGCGGTGCGTGCGCTCATCCAGTCCCATGGTGCGTGCGCCGCGCTCGGTGGGGACGTTGGCGAGCACCGTGTAGTGGTCCGGGTCCACCTCTCGTACGACGGTGATCGTCCCCGCCCCCGCCGAGGCGAAGGCCAGGCCCGTACCCGGGTCGAAGCGCGTCGCGTCCACGCCGTCCCCCACGGGCAGCGTGGTGATGACCGCCCCGGTCGCCGCATTCACGACGGCCATGAGGCCATTGCCGCAGCCCACGAACAGCCGGTGATGGGCCCGGTCGATGGACAGCCCCGTCGGCTCACGGCAGGGAGCCAGTGGCCAGCGCGCTTCCACTTTCAGCCCCTTCGGGTCGATCTCCACCAGCTGACTGCTGTCCTCGACGTTGTCGAACAGGTGCCCGGCGTGGTCGGAGACCGCGAACTCGAGCGTGCCGCCCACGGGAACGGTGCCCACCACCGAGTCTCCGGCCGCGTCGATCGCGGTGACGTTGCCGCGGGAGTGGTTGAAGGTGAACACGCGCCGCGTGAACGGATCGTAAAGGATCGCGTCCGGGTTGCGGCCGGTGACCTGGATCGTGGTGATCGGTTCGAGCGTACCCAGGTCGACCACGGTCACGGTCGAGTCGCGCCCGTTGCTCGTGTAGCCGCGGCCGAGGGCGTGAGCGAGCGCGATCCCGTGCACGCCGGGCGTGCCCGGGATGTCCCCGACCACGGAATCGGAAGTCAGGTCCAGCACCTGCATGTGCGTGCCGTGCGAGACGAACAGCCGGTTTCCGGCGGTGTCCACGGTGAGGTAGTCCCAGAAGGCGTCCGGTCCCCCGATCGGGATCCGCTTCGTGACGTGGTAGTGCGCTGGCGGCGTCTGAGCCCGAACCGGGGCCGTGCCCGCGGCGGGAAGGACGAACAGGAGGCCGAGGAGGGCCACCGCGGCACGGGTGGTCGTCCGGGAGCGGGTCGGGGCGGGCTCGGGTTCGGTGGCCATGGGGCGTCTCCGGGTCGTGGGTTGGCGGCCGCCTGCGGCCGCCGCTCCGGACACCATGATGCGCGGGCGCCGTCGTTCGCCAGAGGGGACCCGGACACCTCCGCCTCCGGGCGCGACTTCTTCGTGCCGCCGGCATCGGACGCCCATCCGGCACGTCGGGCTCAGCCCCGGCGCCGCGATCCCTCGTGGCGGGCGATGAGCTCGTCGACCGGCGTGGCGGCGACCGCGTCGGCGACCGCGTCGAGGACCAGGTCGTCCAACCTCCGGAAGCGAAGACAGCACTTGCCGAGATCCAGCTTCTTCCCGGCGCGCGCGAACGCCTCGCGCAGCTCGGCCTCGGTCCTCGAGTCCTGGTAGGCGCCCATCAGGTAGAGGGCGTAGTGTCGCTTCTGCGCCGCGAGGCCGATGTAGGAGAGGGGGCGGCCGTTGTACGTGTCCGGACAGCGCTCGAGGGGCACCTCGTAGCTGATCATGCCCCAGTCCATGGTCTCCCGGTAGCCCTCCGGCAGGTGGGCGAGGACGAGCTCGCGCACGGCCGAGACCACGGCCCGCCGTTCCTCGGGCAGGTCGGCCAGGTAGGCTTCGACCGTGGCGGCGGCGCTGCGGACCACGGCTACGTCTCCTCCGAAATCTCGCCTTCCAGGATCCCCACGTAGTTCCCCTCCGGGTCCCTCAGCCACGCGAACCGGCCCTCGCCCTCGGGGAGCGGCGTCGCGGGAACCACGACGTGCCCGCCCAGCGACTCCGCCCGTTCGCACGCGGCCTCCAGATCGTCGACCTCGACGTACAGCATCACGTAGCGCTTCGGATCGTGCCCGAGCGAGGTGATGTGCCCGTCTATGCCCCGCTCGGCGCACGTCGTCATGCGCACGGAAGAGGGTCCGTAGGGGCGGCTCTTCCACCCGAACAGCAGGCCGTAGAAGGTCTCGGCCCGCTCACGGTCCTCGCAGCCGATCTCGAAGTGCACCACGGGACTCCCCATGCCGTCCTCCGGCCTCGCGCGTGATCCTGGGTGCGTCCGCTCGCGGCCCGGGGCCGCCAGGGGCTCGACGTGGGCGCCGGCCCGCCCCAAAGGCGGGAGTGGGGTGACGCGCCCAATGTAGCGACCCGGAGCGGGGTTTCGCACGGCCGAAAGCCGCGCGTGGCGTGCTGAGACGTGACGCGCGACGCGGCGCCCGACCCGTGCCCGGCGGTGGGTCCGGCAGGCGCTAGCGCACGCGCCGGGCCCGGTCCGGCGAGCCCAGCGTGCGGAGCACCCGCACCCAGGCGACCGATCCATCCTTCGGGTCCCGCTCGAACCTCAGGCGCCACTCGGTGCCGGCCACGAAGAACGAGTCCGGCGCCGAGGGCCGAAACTCCAGCGTGGTCCCGCGCGGCGTCTCGAGGCGGAGAGCGCCGCTCGACGCCGTGAGGCGGAGCGTGTCCCCCTCCGGGAAGCGGTACAGGCCCGCGTACGACTCGAGCTTCCCGGGATCGAGTCGCATCGCGTGGGGCTCCGGCGGCCGCAGGGCCGGGTCGTACAGCCACGCCACCTCGTGCGCGATGTGGGGCGTGGCCGCGCCCGCGAGGTTGGTGAGCACCGCGACCGTCACGGAGTCGTCCACGTAGCGGACGATGTGGGTGCTGAACCCCTGCCACCCGCCCGCGTGCTCGACCACCCGGTGGCCGGGTCGGCCGCGCACCTCCCAGCCGAACCCGTAGCTGGTGGTCGTGCCGTCGGCCAGGTGGACGGGCGTCCACATCTCGCGCTTCTCCGCCGCCGTGAGGAACGCGTCGCCCGACAGGCCCGCGTCCCAGCGGGCCAGGTCCAGGACCGTGAAGTACAGCGCCCCGTCGGCCGTGTGCTCCCAGGTGGGCGACACCCACTCCTGGTTGGCCAGGTGGCCGTCGTCCATCACGTAGCCCGAGGCCCGGTTCGGGATGATGTCCGGGAGGCCGATCATGCGCGCCGTCTTCATGCCGAGCGGCCCGAACACCCGGTCGTGCAGGAACACGTTCCAGTGGGCGCCCGTCACCCGGTCGATGATGATCCCGAGGAGGACGTAGCCCGTGTTGCTGTAGCTCCAGGTGGTGCCCGGCGGGAAGACCAGGGGCAGCCGCGCGAAGAGGTGCGCGAGCTGGGCGTCCGTGTAGTCGCGGCGCAGGTCCACGATCGGGGGATCCGCGTTCTCGTAGTCCTGGATCCCCGAGGTGTGGGTGAGGAGGTTCCGGATCGTGATCCCCTTCCAGACGTCGGCGCCCTCCGGCAGGTACTTCGTGATCGGATCGTCCAGGGCCAGCTTCCCGTCGCGGGCCAGGAGGAGAATCATGGCCGAGGTGAACTGCTTTCCGACCGAGCCGGACTGGAAGATCGTGTGGGGCGTCACGGGGACGTCCAGCTCCACGTCGGCCAGCCCGTAGCCCTTGGCCTTCACGATCCGCCCGGCCCGGTAGATCCCGAGCGCGAGACCCGGGATGTGGTGGGCGCGCATGTAGGCCTCGACCCACGCGTCGATGGTGTCCGGCGCGGACGCCCGCCACGGGACGGCGGAGGACGCCGGCGCGGCCGGACGGGCGGTGCCGCGGGCCGGCAGCGGGCTCGGGGCGGCCCGGAGCGGCGCGGTCACGGACAGGAGCGTGAGCGCGGCGGCGATCGGAGTGAAGCGGGCGGCCCGGCCGGTTCGGTTGCGCACCGCCGGGCTCAGGCCAGGAAGTCGTACTGGCGCAGCTCCATGTCCGCCGCGAGCAGGTCGGGCATGCGCGTCAGCGCCTCCTGGATGTGGTCCGTCTCGAAATGCGCCGCCAGCGCGTCTTCGTCCCGCCACGCCTCGACGAAGGTGAACTCGGTGGGGTCCTCGCGGTTCTGCCACAGGTGGTAGCTGACCGAGCCGGGCTCGGCCCGGGTCGCCTCGAACAGCCCCAGGAGCGTCTCCCGAAGCTCCTCGACCCTGTCGGGTTGGGCTCGGAGCGTGACCAGCGTGTGGAGGTGTCCTTCCGCCATGTCCTTCCCCCTTTCGGAAGTGAATGGCCCGTCGTCACGTCGGGACCGACCGGGCGCCCCAGCCAATGTGAAAGGAAGAGTGGGGTCTGCCAACCCCCTGTCGCGAACCGACCTGCCGCGTCGTCCGGGCTCGCCTCCGTTGCCGGCTCCGCGTCCCGCGCCCATGTTGGTCGCCCACATGGCTCGACCTGGACACCGCCGATCCCGGGCACCCGACGCGGCGCGTCCATCGTCGCTCCGGCCGCTCTCGAGACAGAGGCTCCACATGCGCCAGCGCACGCTCCCGCTCGCCTTCCTGGCCCTGACCGCCCTCCCGCTGGCGGCCCGCCCCTCCCGCGCCCAGGCGCCGACCCCCTATGCGCCCGACTCGGTCACGGCCGCCCGCTACGCGCACGCCGAGCGCTTCCTGCGCGCGTCCACGACGCCGCTGGTGCTGCGGGCCGACGTGCGGCCCACCTGGCTGCCGGACGGGCGCTTCTGGTACCGGGTGCGGACGGCGAAGGGCTTCGAGTTCGTCCTCGTCGATCCCTCCCACCGACGGAAGGGGCCGGCCTTCGATCAGGAGAAGGTGGCCGCGGCGCTGTCGGCGGCGGCCGACACGACCTACGACGCCTGGCACCTGCCGTTCCGGTCCTTCGAGTACGCGCGCGGGGGGAAGGCGATCCGCTTCGAGGCGGGCGGCAGGGCCTACACGTGCGATGTCGGCGGGACGAAGTGCGCCGGCGCCGCCGCCTCGGAGGGACCGGGCCGCGACGTGGTCGTCTCCCCCGACGGGAAGCTCGGGGCCTTCCTCAAGGGATGGAACCTGTGGGTGCGCGACTTCGCCACGGGGAAGGAGACGCAGGTCACGGCCGACGGGGTGAAGGATTTCGGCTACGCCACCAACAACGCCGGCTGGATCCGCTCTGATCGGCCCGTGATCCTGTGGTCCCCGGACTCGAAGCGGATCGCAACCTTCCAGCAGGACCAGCGCGGCGTCGGCGAGATGTACCTGGTCCACACGAAGATCGGCCACCCGACCCTGGACGCGTGGAAGTACCCGCTGCCGGGCGACAGCGTGATCACCACCATTCAGCGTGTCGTGGTCGACCTGGACGCCGCGGGCGGCCCGAAGGTCGTGCGGCTCGACATGCCCCCCGACCAGCACCGCTCCGGCGTGTGCGACCACGTGGCGTGCGGGCGTGGGAACCCGGCCGGCGACTTCGCCGACGTGCAGTGGAGCCCGGACGGCTCGCGGCTGTTCTTCGTGTCCACCTCGCGCGACCACCGGCACGAGACCCTGCGCGAGGCCGACCCCGAGACGGGAAAGGTGCGGGACATCCTGTCGGAGAGCGCGAAGGACTTCCTGGAGACGGGCTACAACCAGACCGACTGGCGGGTGCTCCCCTCGAAGAACGAGGTCATCTGGTACTCGGAGCGGGACGACTACGGGCACTTGTACCTGTACGACCTGAGCACGGGCAAGCTGGAGCACCGCATCACCAGCGGGCCGTGGAACGTGCTCCAGGTGCGGCGGGTGGACCCCGCCAGCGGCACGATCTGGTTCACCGGCGCCGGCCGCGAGCCCGGCGACCCCTACTTCCAGCGCTTCTACAGTGTCCGCACGGACGGGAGTCACCTCACCCTCCTCGCCCCCGACAGCGCCGACCACCAGGTGACGATGTCGCCCGATGGACGCTGGCTGGTGGACCGGGCCTCGACCCCGCAGACGCCGCCCACGACCGTGCTCCGGGACGCGCGCGGCCGGAAGGCGATGGAGCTCGAGAGGGCGGACATCTCGCGGCTCGTGGCCGCCGGGTGGAAGCCGCCGGCGTCGATCACCGTGAAGGCGAGGGACGGGAAGACCGAGCTGTACGGGCTCCTGTTCACGCCGACGGACCTGGACTCCACGAAGGCCTACCCGGTCGTGAACCACATCTACCCGGGTCCCCAGACCGGGAGCGTGGGAAGCCGCAGCTTCGAGGCCTCACGCGGAGACGCCCAGGCGCTGGCCGAGCTCGGCTTCGTGGTGGTGGAGATCGACGCGCTCGGCACCCCGATGCGCTCCCACTCCTTCCAGGCCGCGTGGTACGGCGACATGGGGGACAACGGGCTCCCCGACCAGGTGGCGGGCATGAGGGAGCTGGCGGCGCGCTACCCGTGGATCGACCTGTCGCGCGCCGGGATCTACGGGCACTCGGGCGGCGGCTTCGCCACGGCGGACGCCATGTTCCGTTACCCCGACTTCTTCAAGGTCGGGATCGCCGAGGCGGGGAATCACGACAACCGTGACTACGAGGACGACTGGGGCGAGAAGTGGCAGGGCCTCCTGACCACGGGCCCGGACGGGAAGACGAGCTACGACAACCAGGCCAACGAGCTCGTGGCCAGGAAGCTGAAGGGGAAGCTCCTCCTAGCCTACGGGACCACCGACGACAACGTGCCGCCCTACAACACGCTGCTCGTCGTGGACTCCCTCATCGCCGCCAACAAGGACTTCGACCTGATCGCGCTGCCCAACCGCCGCCACGGCTTCGGGGCCGAGCCCTACATGGTCCGCCGCCGGTGGGACTACTTCGTACGGAACCTCCTGGGCGCCGAGCCCCCGCACGAGTTCGCGATCGGGGAGGATCGCGGCGAGGAGTAGGATAGGATGTTCTGGTCTGCACCCGCTACGGAGCGTCTAGCCTGGAGGAGCGCCCGTATAGGATTTCAGCCAGAGGACGATGGCACCGCAGCGCATCGACACCTCGGTGGTCAGCTCGGGCGGAAGCTGGTCGGGCGGGTAGATCTCGACGGCGGTCACGTCGTACTTGGGGTAATAATCGGCGGGGCGCCCGGTCACGGTCTGGGCGCGGTTCCTGAGCCAGTCGGCTCGCCGACCATTCACAAAGTACTGGGGCTCGCAGTACTTGCCCAGCGGCCGACGCATCTTCGTGCCGGGGCCGTAGACGTTGCGGGTGGCCAGCAGCGTGCCCAGCTCACCGTGATAGCGCTCGATGTCCCGCTCCGTGACGAGCTGCCCTCGGCCCGCCGCCACGCGTCGCTCGAACCTTTCCAGGGCGCCGGGCGTTCCGCGCACAGTGGCCCGGAGCTCCTCTTGAGGTATCGGCTTGACGGGAACTTCGATGTCGGCCGTGAGGGTCTCTCCGGGGCGCAGGGTGGTCCCACGCTGCACCGGGGCCGACCCGAGGAAGTCGACCTCGATCGTGATCCGTCCCGGCTTCACGTCGGCGAACCGGTAGCGCCCATCCTTGCCGGTGAACGCAGTCCGCTCTCGATCGACAAGCTCCACCCGTGCCCCCTCGACCGGCGAGTGGAAGTCCGCTCGCGTGATCGTGCCCTGGACGACGGCTCCCGTGTCGATCGCCGCCTTCCAGCCTCCGATCGCGGCTCTCCGCGGCGCACGGACGGCGCGCAGCGCGGGAGCGCCCGTGAGGATTATGCTGGCTACGGCGGCGACCGAAGCTATTCCGAGCGACGGCGACCAACTGGGGTGCCTCGGGAGCCTCAAGACCCCGCACCTTCAGCCTGCCCTGTGCCTCGGCCCGGGCCCGCGTTCAGCTCCGGCGCCAGGACCTGCAATCGCGTGTCTCCGGCCGAGGTCTGCACCACGCTGAAGGCGAGGCTGGTGCCGCAAACGCTCCCCAGCACCGAGTCGACGCGGCGCCGGGCCAGCACCCTGGGTGGTCCGGCGCCAGCGATGTCCAGCACCTCGACGATCGTGTCGAACTGACCTCGGAAGAAGCGTGGGGAAGTCGGCTTTGGGTCCGCAGTCGCCCAGTGAGCGTCCGGAACCAGCGCATACACCCAAAGTCGCCCCTGGTTGTCCAGCGCGAGCGCGTTCATCATGGCGGGAGGCGGACCCAAAGTATAGAGACCGCTGAGCCGCTTCGGCGAGAGGTCCTGTGTCGTGGGAAACCAGTCAGCGCGTCGAATTAGGACCCGCGTGACTACACGGTCGTCGGACCAATGATAGAGTGCGTAGCGCCATAGGCCCGCGGCCCAAAAACCGCCCTGCTGATCGGGTGCGAGAATCCATTGGTCCAGCGGTCCTAGCCGGGACGATGGCTCCCCAAACGACGCCAGGGTGTCCCCGGACGGATCGAGGAGTTCAAAGAGGCGCGTGTCGCCCTCGCTCGCTCCCGGCGGACGGCTGTGGACGAGGATGGTATCGGGCCCGATCAAGGCCAGGTCACTCACGGGTCGACGAGTGCGGAACAGATGGGCCACCCGGCCCGCCGATGTCAGGGTGACCATCCGTGCGTTCGAGTTGTCGGCCACATATAGCGTGTCCCCGCGGCCGACCAGCACCCTTAGGTGCGAGCCAAATTCACGCGGCCCTGCCCCCGGGCCTCCGATGTCTCGAGAGAAGCGCCCGTGACGACTGTAGACGGCAAGCTGACCGCCTCCTACTATGGCGCTAACGACGAAGCGGCCCGATCCAAGCCGTCCAACGGAGCAGGCGCGGAACGGTGCGTCCGCCATGATAGAGGCCGGATCCTCGGAGCTCCCAAGTTGCACGACCGAATCCAACGTGATCGACCCGGCCAGCCGCTGTGCTGTTTCGACCAAGGCAGGCCTGACGTCCGTGTGGAAACGGCTGTTGCCAGGCTGTGTGTCAGGTGGTGTCGAACGACCACATGCGGTGGATAATAGACTGAGGCCAGTCCCAGCAAGACAGAGAGCCCTCGGTCCCCTACAAATGAATGCGAGCATTCCGCGAAGGATGCGGGCGCCTAGTGGGTGGGGTCTAGCAGATGTCTGGGCCCCCGAACTTCCTCCGGCCCTCCCACTCGGCGGCATGTAGATGTGGATGGGCAACCGCACTCTCCCGGGACGGCCCACCACTCGCGTCGTGAATCCCACTGAAATCCTAGGGGCGAACCAACGCCCTGAGATACCTTGCGCCTGGATAGCCTTCGATGAGTAGGCTGTCCACGAGAAGCGCTGGCGTATGATTGATGTGCAGGCTTCGAGCTAGTTCACGGTCTCGTGAGACGGCCGAGTCAGCAGCTTCGCTCGACAAACACGTTTTGAAGGCCGCTGTGTCGCGAATTCCTGCTTTCCGTGCCAGAGTGGACCAGCTTATCAAGCCGAGACTGTCTGCCGCGCCAAAGAGGACCGCACTCAAGGATAGGAATTTCCCAAAGCGGTGCGAGCAAATGGCAGCAATCGCAGCTGACCGGGACAACTCCGTACGCCAGGGGTCTTGATGCCAAACGACCGAAATGCGCTGAGGGAACTCCTGCTGGATCGAGGCTATGTCTCGAGCGGCCAGTGCGCACGGCTCGCACAGATAATCCGTGAAGACCCCAAGTGTCACCCTAGCACTTTGGGGACCTGTACGAATGCCCTCCGCCGCCGTCTCACTCCAGTTGCTAACAACTCGTGGCTTGAACTGCGCTGGAGGTCTGGCAACCCGCCGGCCGTGGACTAACCTCTGTCCAAGCAAAAGGGCCGTCGCGACCGTTGCGGCCACAGCCAAGCCGGTCAGGGCACGATCACGGATCAAGTCGGAACCGGCATCGCAGCACTCTGGGTTCCAAGGCCGCCGCCCGTAATGTCCCTATGGAGTGCAGTTTCCGGGCAGTATTGGAACCGGATTGTCGCACGCACCGCATACAACGCCGCAGTCCAGGCTAAGATGGCACTCAACGTCATGACAGGACTGGGCCCGAGCCGCTCCAACCGGGATCATGAGGGCCACGCTCATCAACCCCATAGCCAGAATCCAAATGGCTCGCTTCATGGCAGTCTCCTTACCGAAGGGTTGATCTCAACCTATCTTCATCAATTTCGACTAATTTGACAATGTGTCAACCCCGACCCGGTCCAAACCCACTCCACTCCGACGCATTGCGAGTCGATATCGCCGGGCTCCGCCCCTCAGGCCCCCGGCACCACCAGCCCGATTCCCTTCGCGTCCATGGCCGCGTTGAAGGCCGGCACGGTCGTGCCCATCAGGTGGTCGAACTCCGTCCGCGCCTCCTCCAGCCGGCCCTCGAGGAGGTGGAAGACCTCCACGTCCTGCGTGGTGGGGGCGAGGTCGGGGCTCCCGGCCACGTCGCCCGCCCCGTCGCCCACCTCCCCCGCCAGCCACACGAGCTTCAGGTAGAGCTTCATCTCGGCCGGATAGGTCTTGACGTCCGCGGCGGCCAGGTAGCGCTGGAACAGGAGGTCCTCGACGGCCAGCGCGCTGTCGTCCACGGCCCGGGCGGCCTCCATGACCGTCGCGGAGTCGGCCCGGCCCTGCAGCGAGACCGGCAGGTCCTCGATCTGCTTCCGGACGACCTCGGTGCGGTTGATCATCGAGACCACCGCGTCGATGTCGTCGTACACGGCCTTCCACAGCTTCGTCTGCGCCCGCACGTCGTCCAGCGTGCCGGCCGTGTTGGGGTCCTTGAGGACCGTGAGGGGGGCGGTGAGGGTGTCGCCGTCGGCCACGACCGTGACCGTGTAGGTCCCCGGGTTCACGAGCGGCCCGCGCTTGGGGGGCTCGATGCCCCAGTGGTAGATCTCGCGCGTCTTCTTCCCGCGGAAGCGCTTCTCCTCCCAGATGTGGGGGTGCGCGGCGGGCGTGGTGCGGAGCTCGACCTCGTCGGTGGGCGGGTAGCGGAGGTCCCACCATACCCGGTCGATCCCCGCCTCGCCCCGGCCCGTGAGCCGGCGCACCACCCGGCCCGAGTCGTCCGTGATCGTGACCCGCACCGGTCCCTTCGCCTTCGACTTCAGGAAGTAGTCGAGGTCGGCCCCGTAGGGCGGGTTCCGGCCTCGGGAGCGGTCGTTGGGGACCCCGCGCGGCGTGCTCACCGTCCGGAAGCGGTAGGCGTCGCGCGGCCGGAACAGGTGCGCCCGCGAGGCGAGCACGGCCGGCGTGAGCTGCTCGAGCGGCGATATGTCGTCCAGGATGTAGAGGCCGCGCCCCTTGGTGGCCACCACCAGGTCGTGGAAGTGGCTTTGCACCGTGAGCCAGGTGACCGGCGCGGGCGGGAGCCCGCTCATGAGCCTGGTCCAGTGCGCCCCGTCGTCCGGCGACACGTACAGCGCGTCCTCGGTGCCGGCGTACAGGAGCCCGGCCCGGACCGGGTCCTCGCGCACCACGTGCACGTAGCTCAGGGGCGAGGCCGGGATGCCGCCGCTCAGCTTCTTCCAGCTCTTCCCGTAGTCGTCCGTCTCGTAGATGTAGGGCCGGCGGTCGTCCACCTGGTGGAAGTCGACCGAGATGTACGCCTTCCCCTTCTGGTGCAGGGAGGGGTCGATGTTGCTGATCGTGCCCCACGGCGGCAGGTCCGGGATGTCGGGGGTCACGTTCGTCCAGTGCGCCCCTCCGTCCCGGGTCACGTGCACGAGCCCGTCGTTGCTCCCGGCCCAGATCACGCCCGCCTCGAGCGGCGACTCGGCGATCGCGAACAGGGTGCCGCCGTACTCGACCCCCAGGTTGTCGGGGGTGAGCCCGCCCGAGCTCCCCATGCGGCTCGTGTCGTCCAGGGTGAGGTCGGGGCTGATCACCTTCCAGCTCCGCCCCCCGTCCGTGGTCTCGTGCACGACCTGGCTCCCCACGTACACGTGGCTCGGGTCCTCCGGCGAGAGCGCGATGGGCTGCGTCCAGTTCCAGCGGTACCTGAGCACCTTCGCCGGCGAGTCCAGCGACTTGTCGGGCCACGGGCTCACCGACTGGCGGTGGCCGGTCTTGAGGTCGAAGCGCTCCACCTCGCCCGAGTAGCAGCCTCCCCACACCCAGCGGCCGCTCACCGTGTCGGGCCACGTGAAGCCCGACTCGCAGCCCGCCGTCGTGGTCCAGATGGCCGAGGAGATCCCGCCCCCGGTGAGGCTGTTGCTCGGCCCCCGCACCGAGCCGTCGTCCTGCATGTTGCTGTACACGAAGTAGGGGACCCGATCGTCCACGGCCACGTGGTACATCTGGCCGATGGGGAGGACGATCGGGTTCCAGGAGCGGCCCCGGTCCACGCTGATCATGACGCCGCCGTCGTAGCCGATCATCATGCGGCGGGGGTCGTGCGGGTCGGCCCACATGTCGTGGTCGTCGCCGCCCCACGGAACCCGCTGGATCGTCTCCCCGCCGTCGTGGGTCACGTACATGTAGTTGGAGGGGAACCACACCGTTCCCGCGTCGTCGGGGGCGACCAGCATGCGGGTGTAGTAGTGGGGACGCTCGTCGATGAGCCGGTTCCAGCTCACGATCCGCCAGCGGCGGCCGCCGTCGTCCGAGCGCCACAGGGAGCCCTTCCCGCCCGTCTCGATGAGCGCGTACACGCGGGCCGGGTCGCTGCGCGCCACGGCCACGTCGATCTTGCCGACGGGGGAGGGGGGGAGGCCGTCCTGCGGACCGAGCCGGCTCCAGTGGTCGCCCCCGTCCCGGGTCACGAACACGCCGCTGCCGGGTCCGCCCGAGTTCTGCCCCCAGGTGTGGATGACGAACTGCCACATGCCCGCGAACAGGACGTCCGGGTCGTGCGGGTCGAGGGCGAGCCCCGAGCAGCCCGTGTGCTCGTCCACGAACAGGACCTTGGTCCAGGTGCGGCCGCCGTCCTCGGTGCGGTACACGCCGCGCTCGGGCTGATCGCCGTAGCCCCGCCCCATGGCGCAGGCGTACACGCGGTCGGGGTCGCGCGGGTCGATCACGATGCGCCCGATGCGGCCGGTGGCCTCGAGCCCCAGGTGGCTCCAGGTGCGGCCGCCGTCCGTCGACTTGTAGATCCCGTCCCCCAGGGAGACGTTGCTCCGGATGAAGGGCTCGCCCGTGCCCACCCACACCGTGTGCGGGCGGCCCGGGTCGATCGCGATCGACCCGATGGACTGGACGTCGGTCGAGTCGAACACGGGCCACCAGTGGGCGCCGGCGTCCGTGGACTTCCACACCCCGCCCGAGGCCGCGCCCACGTAGTAGACGTTGGGGTTCCCCGGCTCGCCCACCACCGCGCTCACCCGGTTCCCCCCCGGCCCGATGAACCGGTAGCGGAGCTGCTGCAGGTGGGAGGGATCGAGCTGCTGGGCGGAGGCCGGGGAGGGACGGAGCAGCGCCGGCAAGAGGAGGGCGAAGGCCACGGCGAGGAGGCTCGGGAGATTCGGCCGGGGCAGGGCCGAGCGCCGGGCCGCGACGAGGGGGGCGCCGCCGAGGGCGAGAAGCGTGGACCACCGTGCACGCATCACTTCCCTCCCAGTCCGACCTGCCGCATGGCGAACGCCTGCTCCATGGCCTGGTCCTCGATCGAGACGTCGAACGGCCGCCCCCGGCCCGCGGCGTGTCCCTCGCGGGCACGGAGCCGGTAGATCACCGG
>Ga0209919_1000041_pt1 | contig 69901 bp, 65 predicted proteins | sample SalPon2A_C_D2_MG_FD_185721 | JGI IMG/M metagenome (GOLD analysis project Ga0209919, IMG submission 185721) | Soil microbial communities from South San Francisco under conditions of wetland restoration - Salt Pond MetaG R2A_C_D2_MG (SPAdes)... | ecosystem: Environmental > Terrestrial > Soil >... | reverse complement strand
GCCTACCTGGGCAAGAGGTGGATGAGCCGTGTTGCGAATTGAGGAGCTCAGCGTCTCGTACGGCGGGTTGCGCGCCTTGAGCGGTGTCTCGCTGGAGGTGGGCCAAGGGGAGTTCGTTGCCGTGGTGGGGCCCAACGGCGCCGGCAAGACCACGATCTTCAAGACCATCTCCGGCACGGTGCCGGCCGAGGGTGGGCGCATCACATTCGAAGGCCAGGACCTGCTGGCCGTACCACCGTCCCGCCGCGCGCACCTGGGTATCGCCCACGTGCCCGAGGGGCGCCAGGTGTTCAGTACCTTGAGCGTGCTGGAGAACCTGCAGATGGGCGCCAACACCGCGTCCGGGCACGCCCGCTGGGCCGAGAATCTGGACGCGATCCTGGCCCTGTTCCCCGCGCTCAAGAGCCGCCTCAAGCAGCTCGCTGGCACGCTTTCCGGCGGCGAGCAGCAGATGGTTGCCATCGGCCGTGGGCTGGCTTCCGCCCCCAAGCTGCTGATGCTGGACGAGCCGTCGTTGGGGCTGGCGCCCGCGATCGCCGACGCCATCTTCGAGGTGGTCGAGCAGGTGCACCGCGAGCGCGGGCTCGCCGTGCTGCTTGTGGAGCAGCGGGTCGCCGAGGCGATTGAATCCTGCGACCGCGGCTACGTGCTGGAGTCCGGCCGCGTCGTGATGACCGGAACGCAAGAGACGCTGTTCTCCGACGCGCGCGTCAAGCAGACCTATCTGGGCCTGTAGCCCGATGTGCCGCCGGAGCGATTGCCATCGTCTGAAACCAGGGGGGCCGGAGCAAAGCGGTGGCCTCCCCAGCAGGCCCACCCGTCCCTTGAGGAGGGTTCCATGAAACGCATGCTGATGATGCTGCTGGCTGGAGTGCTGGGGGTTGCACTGACCCAGGGTTGGGCGCCCACACAGGCACAGGCTGCGCCCAAGACGGTGGAGATCGGCATGATTGCCCCGCTCTCCGGCCCCTGGGCCCGTGAGGGGCAACTCATGAAGCTCGGCGCGGAAATGGCGGTGGACGAGATCAACCACGGCGGGGGCATCAAGGCCCTGGGTGGCGCCAAGCTCAAGCTGGTCATCGTTGATGCCGGGGGTAGCACCGAGACGGCCAAGAACGCCGCCCAACGTCTCGTCTCGCAGCACCCGCACCTGGCCGGCGGAATGGGCTCGTGGCTCAGCTCGTTCACGCTCGCCGTGACCGAGGTGACGGAACGGGCGCACATTCCCTGGCTCACGCTGTCGTACTCGGACAAGATCACCGAGCGCGGCTTCCACTATGTGTTCCAGACCTCACCCACGGGTGGCACGCAGTCTACCAAGGCTCTGCCGGCCCTGGTGGACCTAGCTCAGCAAGCGACGGGCGTGCGACCCACCAAGGTCGCCATCCTGCAGGACAACACCGCGGCACCGGTGAGCTTCACCAAGCCCATGCGCGAAGGCGGCCTGGACGCCCTGCACCTCAAACTGGTGGCCGACCAGATCTGGACACCGCCCCTCTCCGACGCGACCCCGCTGGTGCAGCAGGTGCGCGCGGGGCGGCCGGATTTCCTGCTGCTGGTCAGCACGGCGGTGCCGGACGACAAGCTGATCATCGAGAAGCTGCACGAGTTTCAGATGGGCAATCTGCCCGTGATCGGCAATGGAGCGCACCTGGGCGTGCCGGAGTTGCTCAATTCGCTGGGTGCCGATCAACTCAACGGCCTGATGTTCATCGTCGCCAACTGGGCGATCAAGGGTCAGGAAGACCTCATCACCCGCTTCAAGAAGCGCACGGGCGAGCCCTGGCTGTCCCAGGACAGCGCGTGCCACTACGGGCACGTGTGGATCCTCAAGCAGGCGATGGAGATGGCCCATTCGGCCGATCCGGTGAAGGTGGCTGCCGCCATGCACAAGATGAATCTCACCAGCGGGCCGGCAGCCGGGGCGTTTGCGGGTGGCGTGAAGTTTCTGCCCAACGGTCGGCGTGACCGCGCGGTGGTGCTGGTGGTGCAATGGCAGAACGGCGTGCCGGTCACGGTGTATCCGCCGGAAGTGGCCACCGCCAAGCCCCTCTGGCCCAAGCAGAACTAGGCGCCGGGTATCGACCTGCCCGGCAGGCTCGACGACACGGGAGGGGGCGGGCCATGCGGACCCCGCGGGGGAACGCGGTGCCCGCCCACTGCCCTCCTGTGGCTCGTTGCATCGAATACGCCCGATTAACGTGATGACAGGGAGAACTCTGTGCGTTTGCAGGAAAAAGTGGCTGTCGTGACCGGAAGCGCCAGCGGCATCGGCCGCGAGATCGCGCTCCGGTTTGCCCGCGAAGGTGCCCGGCTGTTTGTGGTGGACCGCAATGAGGAGGGCGCCACGCGGACACGGGATGAGATCCGCGCCGCGGGCGGAATTGCCGAGTGTGTGCGCACCGACGTGGGCAATCCACAGGAAGTGCAGGCCATGGAGGATGCCCTGCGCACCGCCTATGGGCAGGCCGATGTGCTGGTCAACAGTGCTGGGGTAGGCTTCCACCGTGCCTTCGTAGACACCACGCCGGAGGACTTCGAGCGCGTGATCCGCATCAACCTGATGGGCACGTTTCTGGTGTCCCAGGCCATCGTGCGCATCATGATCCCGCAGGGCAGCGGCAAGATCATCCATATCGCTTCCATCCAGGGCCAGCGGGGAGGCTCGGGCCGCTCCGCCTATGGTGCGTCCAAGGCCGGGGTGATCCAACTCGCCAAGGTAATGGCGGTGGAACTGGGCCACATGGGCATCGCGGTCAACGCGATCGCGCCCGGGCCCATCCAGACGCCCATGACGAATCACGGCCCGGACCAGCGCCGCGTGTTCCTGGAGCGCACACCCTTGCACCGCCTCGGCAACGCCGCGGAGGTGGCGGCCGCGGCGGTGTTCCTGGCCTCGGACGAGTGCAGTTATACGACCGGGCACACGCTCAACGTGGATGGTGGGATCGACTCGTCGGGGATCGCCTATAGCTACGAAGAGCTCACCACGGTCCGCAGCGGGCCCAAGGCCTAGGCCGGGAGCAGACCGCCGTACGGCATTCACCATTCATCAACCGTCCCGGGCCCGCCCTGCGGGTGCGTGGACGCCCAGCGCAGGGCACGCCATGAGCAGGTTTCCATCGCCGGAATGGATGCGGGCCTTCCAGGAGCAGGTGAACCGCGATGAGGAGTTGCTGCTGATTGGGCAGTGGTTTACGACGGACTTCCTGTTCGGGGCCGGCGAGACGGAGGTGTTGTTCCGGGTGCGGGCCGGGCGCTTGGTGGAGGTGGTGCCCGAGCCCCGCTTCGATCAGCCGTGGAGCTTCGCGTTGCGCGCGCCGCAGGAGCATTGGGAGAAGTTCATCCAGCCACTGCCGCCGCCACTGTTCAACGAGATCTTCGCGATGCTCATGCGGGTGCCGGAGTTCCGGGTGGAAGGCAACACCCTCGTCGCGGCGCAAAACGCCCGTGCACTGCAACGCTTCATGAGCCTGATGCGCAAGGTGGGCCAATGAACGCACACTTCGAAGCCATCGTGGGACGCTACCTGCGCGTCGAGGCGGGCGGGGTCGCCTATCGCATCTACGTGGAAGAGGCGGGCGAAGGCATTCCGCTGCTGTGCCTGCACACGGCCGCAGCAGACACGCGACAATACCGACACCTGCTGGAAGATCCGGAGGTTACCGGACGCTTCCGCGTGATCGCCTTCGACATGCCCTATCACGGAAAGTCCAATCCGCCGGATGGTTGGTGGACGCGAAAATACGAGCTCGCCAGCCGCCACTACGTCGAGATCATCCGCGCCGTCTGGCAGGCCCTGGCGCTGGAGCGACCCGTGGTGATGGGCTGCTCCATGGGCGGTGCCGTCGTGCTGGAGCTCGCCGCGACGTATTTTCGCGAGTTGCGTGCCATCATCGGGCTGGAGAGCGCGGCCTATGCGCCGGGCCGCAGCAACCACTTCCTGAGTCACCCGGCTGTGCACGGTGGCGAGTTCGCGGCCACGTACTCCTATGGTCTGTGCGCGCCCCACAGCCCGGAGCCCATGCGCCGCGAGAACTGGTGGTACTACAGCCAGTCCGGACCCGGCGTATACGAGGGCGATATCCACTTCTACAGTTCCGATCACGATGTGCGCGAGGCCATCAAGAGTATCGATACGAAACAATGCGCCGTGTTCCTGTTGAGCGGGGAGTATGACTATTCCGCCACACCGGACATGACGCGGCGTGTCGCCGAGGCCATCCCGGGCGCCGAGTTCGTGCTGATGACCGAAATCGGCCACTTTCCCATGATCGAGAATCCGGAACGCTTCCGAACCTATCTGCTGCCCGTGCTTGACAAGATTGCCACACGCTGAGCCCCGTGGGCGGGTACCGCAAGCCCCGCCCGGAGCCGCCGCCGCGTTGCTCACGCCGCGCCCCTGCGGGCGTGGTTCCCCCGAGATCGAGGAGTGTGTTCGCCGTGTCCATTCGTGCCATCCGCATCCACCAGACGGGCGGGCCTGAGATGATGCGCCTGGAGCACATCGAGCTGCCGGCGCCGGGCCCGGGCGAGCTGCAGGTGCGCCACACGGCCATTGGCGTGAACTTCACCGACATTCACCACCGCACCGGCCGCTACCCGGTGCCTCAGTTCCCGGTGGTGCTGGGCATGGAGGGTGCGGGTGTCGTGGAGGCTGTGGGGCCGGGCGTGACGCTGTTCCGCCCTGGTGATCGCGTGGCCTACAACGGCCGCACGCCGGGCGCGTATGCGGAGGCGCGCGTGCTGCCTCAGGATTGGGCGGTGCGGCTGCCGGACGACATTGCAGACGTGCCGGCGGCTGCGATGATGCTCAAAGGGCTGACCGCCCAGTACCTGGTGCGGCGGACGCATCGCATCGAGCCCGGCGAGACGATCCTCGTGCATGCCGCTGCCGGGGGCGTTGGCCTGATCCTGTGCCAATGGGCCAAGCACCTTGGTGCGCGCGTGATCGGCACCGTCGGCACGGAGTGCAAGGCGCAAATCGCGCTGGCGCACGGCTGTGACCATGCCATCGTCTATACGCAAGAGCCCTTCGCGGAGCGCGTGCGAGCGCTCACCGATGGCGAGGGCGTGGCCGTCGTCTACGACTCGGTGGGGCGGGATACCTTCGATGGCTCGCTGGCCTCCCTGCGGCCCTGTGGCCTGCTGGTCTCGTTCGGGACGGCCTCCGGGCCCATCCCTCCGCTGGACCTGTTCCGGCTGAACCGGATGGGTTCCCTGTTCGTGACCAGCGCCTCTCTGTACACGCACACAGCCAATCCGGCGACACTGCGGGAAAGCGCGGCGGAACTCTTCGCCGTGGTGCGTGCGGGGCATGTCCGGATCGAGATCGATCGCACGATGCCGCTGGAGGAGGCCGCGCAAGCCCAGCGCCTGCTGGAGGAACGGCAGACGTCGGGTTCGGTGGTCTTGCTGCCCTAGCCGCGCAGCGCTGCCCGGTCACCGGCCGCCACCCGCGAGGTCCGCGGCCAAGCATTGCGGGTCATGCCTCCGGTGTTCCAGCGGTTCTCGTGCCACCTCGCGTGTGTCCTGCAAGCTTATGGACGGATAGTGGACAGTGCGCCACCGACGCTTCCGGCCGTTAACGGTGTAGACCATTGTCCACGGCATCCGCCTGCCATAGGACACGCGCAGGGTGAGGCCCTTCACGGTTGTGCCCAATGGGCCACCATGTTCCGCGTGGGCGGACGCTTGACGGAGTCCGGACACTCCAGTTGAATCGTCTGACAGCCCTGGCCACGTCCGGGTTTTGGCTTCGGATGGGTTGCGGCGGCTTTTCCGCGTCCGCATGGCAAAGCCGCCAATGACAGGGCTGTGGGGAAGAGAATCGTCGGCAATGCAGGGGTGCGTCTGCCGATTTGGGAGCAGAAAGGCGGGGGTTCGAATACCCTCAGCTCGACTGATCATCCGCTGAATCCACCGCTCCGTCACATCGCTCGCCCAGGCGAGCCACGTCCGCCAGAGGAGACATGAACGCAGAGGAACTGAGAGCCCTGCAGGCGCCGCTGAAAGCGCGTTACCGCGACGATCCGGCCACGGCCCGCGTAGCTGCCACGGCCGTCGGTCGGCTGGAGGCCGATGGTGTCACGTGCCGCATCGAGACGGGCAAGGCGCCCGTGCTGGCCGGGCTGCACCGTGCCACCGGCGGCACCGGTGAGGAAGCCTGCTCGGGTGACATGTTGCTGGAGGCGTTGGTGGCCTGCGCCGGCGTGACGTTGAAGGCGGTGGCCACGGCCATGAGTGTGCCCCTGCGCGGGGGTACGGTGCGGGCCGATGGCGTGTTCGATGCCCGCGGCACGCTGGGCGTGGCCAAGGACGCGCCGGTGGGCCTGCAGGATGTGCGTCTGCACTTTGACCTGGAGACAGACGCGCCGCCGGAGAAGATCGCCAAGCTGATCGAACTGACCGAGCGCTACTGCGTGATCTACCAGACCCTGCGCCACCCGCCTGAGATCGCCATGAGCTTCAAGGCCCACGGCGCGGGCGGCGTCGCCGACTGAACCCTGGGGCGGCACTGCGTCGGCTGGTGCTGGCGCACTTTCTTGGCAACGTGCACTTGGTGTTTGCACAGCCGACCAAGCCGCACCCGCCGGACTTGCGGGCCGCAGTGCCCATTCACTGGTTCCGCCCGCTTCGCACTGGTTGAGGCTCAGGTCGGCTCGGGCACGGGCCTGCGCTGGATGCGCTTGTTGCGGCGCAGCTCGTTGCGGACGAACTCGGCGCTGGCCCGCTCGCGGAAGTAGTCGATCACCTCCGGCCAGTCGATCCACCCACTCTCCTCGGGAAAGCCCGCCTGCACCAGGGCGGCCTCCAGCCGGTCCGCGAGCTGCTGCTCCTGGCGCATGAGGGCCACCACTTCGGCGAGGGTCTGCTCGTACAGCGCGGAATCCTGCTCCAGCTCCTGGATGACGTGCCGGGTCAACGTCGCCATGGTGTCCCATCCTGTTCGCGAGGGAGGCCGGGCACCCCCAAGGGGCCCGGATGCTGCCCAGCCTAGGCAATGCGCGCGCGCTCGGCAAGCGCCCGGCGGCGCGGGCATTTGGGGGTGCCCCGCAATCGGGCGTATAATCAAGTCAGGCAGACGAGCAGTCCACGGTGCTCCGCAAGCGGTGCCGGGTGCAGGCCCGGTGCCCGGGGGAGAACGGGTCGGCAGCCACAGGCCGCCCGGGCGATGCGCCACCCAGCGGGAGAAACCGGCATGGACGACCTGTTTGCACTCGCCGATTCCTTCGGCCCCGCCAAGATCGTTCACATTCACCAGCCCGGCAGCGGACTCAAGGCCGTGGTGGCCATCGACAACGTGGCCGCCGGCCCGGCCATCGGTGGCGTGCGCATGGCGCCGGACGTGAGCACGGTGGAGGCCGTGCGCCTGGCGCGGGCCATGACGCTGAAGAACGCCATGGCAGGCTTGGCCCACGGTGGCGGCAAGTCCGTCATCTTCGGCGATCCGCAGATGCCCCATGCGGAGAAGGAGCGCGTGGTGCGCGCCTTCGCCCAGGCCATCCGCGACCTGCGGGAGTACATCCCCGGGCCGGACATGGGCACGGACGAGACGTGCATGGCTTGGGTGAGTGATGAGATCGGCCGCTCCGTGGGCCTGCCGCGCGAGTTGGGGGGCATTCCGCTGGACGAGATCGGCGCCACGGGCTGGGGTCTGTTCCACGCCATCCAGGTGGCCTACGAGCGCATGGGGCGCTCGCTGGCCGGCGCCCGTGTCGTTGTGCAGGGCTACGGCGCAGTGGGCCGCCACGCGATGCGCTTCCTGGCGCAGGAAGGCGCTGTGCTGGTGGGCGCCTGCGACAGCCACGGTGCCGTACACGATTCCCACGGGCTGGACCCGGCGCGGCTCAACGCATTGAAGCGGGCGGGCCGCCAAGTGACCGACTACCCGGGTGCGCAACGGCTGGAGCGCGATGCCGTGATCGATCTGGAGTGTGACATCTGGATTCCCGCCGCGCGGCCGGACGTGCTGGACGAGCACAACGTGGGCCGCCTGCGCACGGCCCTGGTGGCCGAAGGGGCCAACATTCCGTGCACGCCGGGTGCCGAGCGCCTGCTGCACGAGCGCGGCGTGCTGGTTCTGCCGGACTTCGTGGCCAATGCCGGCGGCGTGATCTGCGCGGCGGTGGAATACCACGGCGGCACCGAGGGCGGTGCCTTCGAGACGATCCGCGAGCGCATCCGCGGCAACATTGCGTGCGTGCTGGAGCAGTCCGCGCAACAAGGCGTGCCGCCGCGCCAAGCCGCCGTGGAGCTGGCGCACCAGCGCGTGGAGCGCGCCATGAGCTTTGCACGCTTCGGAGGCGCCGCGGCCGGCAACGGCCAGGGCGCGCCGGGCCAACCGCACCAGGAAGCGCCATGTACCGCATCCGCTTTCACGGCCGGGGAGGCCAGGGCGTAAAGACCGCCAGCCGCATCCTGGGTAGCGCGTTCTTCGCCGAGGGCTACGAGGTGCAGGACGCCCCGCGCTACGGGGCCGAACGCCGCGGCGCGCCCATCTTCGCCTACGTGCGTGCCCAGCTTTCCGCCATCCACGAGCGCGGGGTGATTGCGCGGCCGGATCTGGTCGTCGTGATCGACGAGACGCTGCTGCCCCTGCCCGCGGCGGGCGTGCTGGCCGGTGTCACCGAGCACACGGTGCTCCTGCTCAACGCTGCGCGCCTGCCCGAGTTGCCCGAGGGGCCGCGGCCGGGGCAGATCGTGCTGATGCCCGAACTGGGCGAGGTGGCGGCGCGGGGCGGCCTGCCGCTGGTGGCGGCGGCCTGTGCCGGGGCGGCGGCACGTCTCACGGGGGTGGTCTCGGGTGCGTCCGTGCGCCAAGCCGTGGCGGACGAACTGTCCGCGCTGGGGGCGGAGATCCTGGAGCACAACCTGGAGCTGGCGCTGAGCGCCTACCACCGCATGGACGATCACACCGGAACCGTGCAGGAGGGCGAGGCGCCAGCGCCCAGCCGGCTGGCTCCGCCGAACTGGATCGCCCTGCCGCAGGTGGACGTGCAGCACGCCGTGGCGGCGATCTTTCACGGGGCCACCAGTGCGCGGGTGCACACGGGTCTGTGGCGCACGGAGCGCCCGGTGATCAATCCGGCGGCGTGCAAGCACTGCTGGTGGGTCTGCACCACGTTCTGTCCGGATGGCGTTATCGGCGTGACCGCCGAGGGCGTGCCGGAGATCGACTACGACCACTGCAAGGGCTGTCTGGTGTGTCTGGCGCAGTGTCCCTCGCACGCCATCGAGGCCGTGCTGGAGCGCGAGGCGGGAGCAGTAGCCGCCGCTGCCAGCGCGCAAGGAGCGAGCTGATGCGCAAACTGATGACGGGCAACGAGGCGGCGGCCTGGGGCGTGCGACTGGCCGAGGTGGATTACGTGCCGGCGTTCCCCATCACGCCGCAGACGGAGATCATCGAGCGCCTCTCGGAATGGAGTGCCACGGGCGAGGCGGCCTGCCGGTTGGTGATGCTGGAGTCCGAGCACTCCATGCTCACCGCGGCGGGCACGGCCGCGGCCACGGGCGTGCGCACCTTCACGGCCACGTCCAGCCAGGGCCTGCTGTACGCCATGGAGATGCTCTACACGACGCCCGGCTGGCGCGCGCCATTCGTGCTGGTGAACGTCTCGCGCGGGCTGGCCAGCCCCATCACGCTGGAGCCGGACCACAACGACGTGCTGGCGGCGCGGGACAGCGGCTTCCTGCAGCTTCACGCGGCCACCTGCCAGGAGGTGCTGGACTTGGTGCTGCTGGCCTTCCGGATGGGTGAGGACGCCACTGTGCGCCTGCCCGTGATCGTGAACCTGGACGGCTTTTACCTCTCTTTCACGCGCGAGCCGGTGCAGGTGCCGGACATGGAGGCGGCGCGCGCGTTCCTGCCGCCTTACGATGCGCGGGCGCTGCACTTCCGCGCCGGTGAGCCTAGCGCCCAGGGCGTGGCGGTGCTGGGCGGCGCGCCGTACTCTTACTTCCGCTACGAGACGCACTTGGCGGCGCGGGCGGGGCTCGCGGCCTTCGCGGCCGGCGCGCGGGATTTCGCCCAGCGCTTCGGGCGCGTCTACCGACCCGTGGAGACCTACCGCTGCGAGGATGCGGAGTTCGCGTTCGTGATGATGGGCGCGTTCGCCACCAAGGCCAAGTCCGCCGTGGATGGCCTGCGGGCCGAGGGCTGGCGCATCGGGTTGGTGCGGCCGGTGATGCTGCGGCCCTGGCCCGACGAAGAACTGGCGCAGGCGCTGCGGGGCCTGCGCGGCGTGGTGGTGGTGGACCAGAATCTGGCTCCGGGTCACGGCGGCGTGCTGCACGGCGACGTGCTGGCCACGCTGTATCAGGCCGGTGTGCCGGGCCCGGTGGTGGCCGCCTTCGTGGGCGGCCTGGGCGGGCGCGATATCGCACTGGAGGAGTTCGCGGAGATGGCCCGCGTGGTGCGCACGGCTGCCGATGCCGGGAAGAGCCCACCCGCGCGGATGCTCTACACCGCCGAGGAGCTGCGCCAGACGCGCGCCCTGCAGGCCGTGGCCCTGGGCGGCGGCGTATAGCGTGCGCCGTGGGCTCGAATCGCATCGGGAGAGTCGATCATGAGCGAGACCGCATACAAGGCCATGAAAGACCTGCCTGCACTGCACCTGCTGGCGGGCGGTACCCCCATGTGCGCCGGCTGCGGGGGCCTGGAGGCGGTGCGGCTGTTCCACGACATATTGGGCGAAAACACCGTGTTCGTGAACGCCGCGGGTTGCATGACGCTGCTGGCCACCTATCCGCACACGCCGTTTCGCGGCTCGTGGATTTACACGGCCATGGCCTCCGCCCCGGCGGGAGCACAGGGCATTCGCGACGCGCTGGACGTGCTGATCGCCAAGGGACGCCTGCGGCCGCAGGACGACCTGCACGTGGTCGTGCTCACCGGCGATGGCGCGGCCAACGGCATTGGGCTCTCGTCCACCTCCGGCGCGATCGATCGCGGGCTGGACTTCTACTACCTCTGTTACGACAACGAGGGCTACGGAAACACCGGCCAGCAATCGTCCGCGGCCACGCCCCACGGGGCACAATCGGCTACGGAATACCGGCCGGCCGGCGTGGCGGGGGAGAAGAAGGACCTCTTCTCCATCTGGGTGGCGCACCGGCCCGCCTATGCCGCGACGATATCGGCCGACGAGCCGGTGGATCTGGCCCGCAAGCTGGAGCGGGCTAAGGGCCTGCGCGGACCCAAGCTCTTCATCGCGCTGGCGCCCTGCCCCACGGGCTGGCACTTCGAACCGCGCGAAACCGTGCACCTGGCCCGCCTTGCCGTGAAGTCCGGCCTGTGGCCGCTGCGCGAGTACGTGGACGGGCAGGTGCGCCACACGCGGCCGCCGGCGCCGGCCGGCAAGCGGCCCCCCGTCGAGGAGTATCTGCGTCTGCAGGGGCGTTTCGCCCACCTTTTCAAGCCCCAGCGCAACGAGGCCGTGCTGGCCGATATCCAGGGCGCCGTGGACGTGTACTGGGAGCACGCTGCGTAGCCAACGCCGCAGCGTTGCAAGGCCCGCCGGGGGTATCCCAGCGCTTGTGGGCAGCCCTCCGCTTGGTGTAGGTCCACGGGAAGGTTCGGCACGGGGCTTGAGGCCCGTGCGGGCCGGCCCCCATTCCCACCAGCGGAGATACCGGCCATGCACGTCGGATACGGCGCGTTCTTCCAGAACCCGGAGCAGCGGCTGACGGACCGCGAGGTCTACCTCAACGAGCTGCGCCTGGCGCGGCTGGCCGAGCCGCTGGGCTTCGAATCCGTCTGGAGCACGGAGCACCACTTCACGGACTACCTGATCAGCCCGGACGTGATCGAGTTCCTCGCCTACATGGCGGGCTGCACGGAGAAGGCCTATCTGGGCACGATGGTGGTGGTGCTGCCCTGGCACGATCCGATCCGCGTGGCGGAGCAGGTGTCCATGCTGGACCACCTGTCCGGCGGCCGCATGATCCTGGGGCTGGGGCGTGGCCTGGGCCGGGTAGAGTTCGAGGGCTTCCGCGTGAACATGGGCGATTCGCGCGAGATGTTCAGCGAGTACGCGGGGCTCGTGCTGGAGGCGTTGGAGACGGGCGTGGCGGAGTTGGACGGCAAGTTCGTGCAGCAGCCGCGCCGGGAGATCCGCCCCGCCCCGTTCAAGTCGTTTCGCGAGCGCACCTACGCGGCCACCATGTCCCCCGATTCCATGCCCATCCTGGCCCGGCACGGCCTGGGCATCCTGGTCATCCCGCAGAAGCCCTGGCACGAAGTGGAGAAGGACTTCACACTCTACAATACCACCTTCCGTGAGGCCAATGGGCGCGACGCGCCCCCGCCGCTGGCCTCGGCCTTCATCTACGTGGACGAGAACGCGGACCGTGCGGCCGAGCGGGCGCACAAGTACATCGGGGACTATTACCACTCGGTGATGAAGCACTACGAGCTGACGGCGGGGCACCTCGCGAACACGAAGGGCTATGACTTTTACGACCGCGTGGGCAAGCACATCCAGCGCACGGGGGCCGGACAGGCCGCGGCGAGCTTTACCGAGCTGATGCCCTTCGGTACGCCGGAGCAGGTGTACGAGAAGGTGCGCTTCATCCACGAGCGCATCGGCAATAGCGGCCTGATGGGCACCTTCAGCTACGGCGGCATGCCCCACGATGTGGCGGAGGCCAACCTGCGGCTCTTCGCCAAGGAGGTGCTGCCCGAACTGCGCAAGCTGGAGACGCCGGCGCCCCGCTTCGCCGAGGCGGTCTGAGGGCTGGGGCACTCCAAGCGCAGACGCGTCAACTCACAGCGGCTGGGGGCAAGAGGTCGACGCCCATCACGCCGAGCGTGGCCACGGCCTGGTACCGCCGGCCGTTGGGCAGTTGCACGCTCTCCCCGCCGCGCAGGCGAGGCGCGATCTCGCTGTAGAGTCCCTGCGCGCACAGTTCCGATACGGCATCGTCCAGCGAAATGATCCGCAGGTCGCCGCTGACGGCGTCCATGCACATGATGCGCTCGTTCATGGGACCTCCCGCGTTGCCGCCGCGGCGTGGGGGCCACGGTTGTCGGATTATCGGAATGATACTCTATTTATGATAACGCTCCGAGGGGCGCAAAGGTTCCCTGTGGCGGCCCGGTTGCCGGGGCTGCAGGCGCCTTGACCGGGCCAGGGCCTCGGCGTCTATCAAATGGCCGAAAGAGCTAGCAGAGCGCCAAGGCTTGGTTTTTCGGATGAGATCGTGGGCCAAGGGGGCGTCGCCCCCTTGGAACCCCCGCCAGGGAGCAATCCCCCTGGACCCCATTTGTGCGGGGTGTAGGGGCCCGTGGCCCCTACTGGAGGGAGGAGGTACAGGAGGAGGGAGTCAACGCCTCCTTCCTCCGTAAACCCCAAACTCGCTGCCTGGCGCACCACTAGCCGCATCCCCCGCTCCGGGGCGCGCGGCCGGGCGTGGCTATTTGCGTGTGATGAGGAACAGACCCAGGCCCACGGTGACGAGACCCGCCAGCACCGGCCAGGAAAGGGCCTCCGCCAACAGCAGGAAGCTGATCAGCACACCGAAGACCGGCGAGAGGAAGTTGAAGCTGACGACCACGCTGGGGCTGTAGCGCTTGAGCAGGTAGGCCAGCACCATGAAGTTGAAGCCCGCCACCACGATGCCCTGATAGGCAATGCCGGCCAGGGGATACCAGCCAAGCTGATCCCAGCGCACCTGCTCCGTGTACCAGCCGGCCAGGGCAAAGCAGGGCAGGGAGATCAGCATCTGCCAAACCACCACGCGGGTGGTATCGATGCGCTGCAGCAGGCGCGAGGCGAACACGAGCCGGCCGCCAAGCAGCGCCGCGCTGGAGAGGCAGATCAGGTTGCCCAGCGCCGTGCTCTGACCCGCCAGGGCACTCAGATCGCGCAGGAAGATCACGCAGATGCCCACGAAGGCCACCATCAGGCCCAGGCTCCGGGTGCGGTTGAGCCGCTCGCCGGGCACGAACAGGTGCGCATAAAACCCGGCGAAGAGCGGGTTGGTGGCGATGAAGATGCTGCCCAGGGCGGCGGTCGTATTGCGGATACCGATGTTCATCAGGCCGATCTGCACCGTGAACAAGGCGCCCAGCAGCAGCAAGCCACCCCATTCCCCACGCTTGGGCCACAGGGAGACCCCGCTGGCCAGCGACCACGCCCCGATGCACAGCGAGCCCAGCAGGAAGCGCCAGAAGCCAATCCACAGCGGCGGAATGGCGATCAGCCCCACCTTCACCGCAGGGGCATTGCCGCCCCACAGGGCGTTGATGCACACCGCCAGCACGATCGCCTGCAACGGAAAGGCGAGCGGCGACGCGGCCTTGGCGGCATTCGGCTGGGTGGGGGGCACCGCGGGCAAGGGGAGCGGGTGATGAGGCATGGCTCGGCCGTCTTGGCTGGGCGTGCGCATCATAGGGCCAAACGCCGGGGCTTGCCAAGCGCCGCCGCGCTCCATGCCCCGCACAGTCCGCGTCCGGACTTGCTCCGGGCCGCTCCCTGGCGCATCCTGAACTTTTCGCAGCCCAATGCAACGCGGCCGGCGGGAGATTCCGCGCCGGCCCCAGCAGGGAGACGGCCATGAGCGAGCCGATCGTGTTGGAGATCTTCTCGGACTATGTGTGACCCTGGTGCTATCTCAGTACCGGGCGTATTGAGCGACTGAAGCAGAACCACGACGTGCGCGTGGAGTGGGTGCATTTTCCACTGCACCCGGATACTCCGGCTGAGGGCCGCTCCCTGGAAGACCTGTTCCGGGGCCGCAATGTGGACCTCAAGGCCATGTACGAACAGATGCGCGAGCGCATGGAGGCCGAGGGCCTGCCCTACGGTGAGCGAACCATGACCTACAACAGCCGGCTGGCGCAGGAAGTGGGCAAGTGGGCCGAAACCCAACCCGGCGGCGAGGCCATCCACGATGCGATGTTCCGCGCCTATTTCGTGGATACCCGCAACATCGGCGACGAGGACGTGCTTGTGGAGATCGCCGAGTCGGTGGGGCTCTCCGGCGAGCAGGCGCGCGAGGTAATCCGCACGCGCAGCTTCCAGGCGGCGGTGGATGCAGACTGGCAGAAGTCCCACCAGTACGGCATCACGGGTGTTCCGACGTTCGTGGCCGGTGGCTACGGCGTGGTGGGGGCCCAGCCCTACGAGTTGCTGGAGCGGCTGGTGCAGGAGGCCGTCGGCAATCCCAGCACCTGAGTGCCGCGCCTACCCCTCGCTCCGGCGGCGCAGCTCCGCCTCGAGGCGCGCGATGTGCCCCTCCACGTCGATCGGCAACGTGCTGGTCACCTCCAGGTCGCGATCCTCGAAGGGCTCGCGGCCGGCGTGCGCGGCGCGGTAGTCCACGAATACCCGCTCGCGCTCTCTCACGAGGGCGCCGATTTCCGGCTGGAACAGCAGCAGTAGCTGCCGCAGATAGTCGCTGACCATCCGGTCGAAGGCGTCGTTCTCGATGCGGAACCGGGGTAGGAACGCCAGCACCTCGTGCGGCGGCAGATAGAGATCGCCCGTGACCCAGCGGTTGACCGTGGATAGGCCCACCGGCTCGCCGCGGTCGTCCATCGCAACGGCGACCAAGTGCACCAGTTGGCCATGGTCGTGGCAGAAGAGGTGAAAGTGCCCGTGCTCCGGGAATTCCGGGTGCGCATGGTAGAAGTACTGGCTACCGGTGGTCTTGTCTGTGACCCCCGTGTCCCAGGGGTACATGCGCCAGTGCTCGTAGGGCTTGCCGTTCATCACCGCTTCCACCACCGTGCGGCCCTGGGCGCGCAGGCGGGCTTCGATCTCCCGCAGCGCCAGCCCCGCCGCCAGGTTGTGCTGTAATTGGGTGGTGGAGCGCTCTGCCAGCACTTCGTCCACCACCGCCTCCGCTATGGTCATGCCAGGAGCACCGGCTGGGACTCCTGCGCCGCCTACCTCTCCCATAGCGCCACGCCGTTGAAGCTCCGCGGCAATGCGCGCCATCTGCGCTGGCACGTCCGCCGGCAGGGCGCTGGTAATCTCCAGCGCGCGGTCCTCGAAGGGCGAGGCGCCGCCGTGGGTCTCCCGATAGCGCGCGAAGGTCGCGTCGCGCTCATCCAAGAGGTGCTCGATCTCCGCCCGGAACAGCACCAGCGCCTGGGTCACGAACCGATGCAGGCGCGCGTCCAGATCGTTGTGGGCGCCGATGTGGAAGCGCGGCAGGAACGTCTTGAGCGTGTCGGCCGGGAAGTAGTGGTCGCCCGGCGCCCAGCGGTTGAAGGTGTAGAGTTGATTGATGCGCCCGCGCTCATCCATGCCCAGCGCCACCAGGTGCACCAGCTTGCGCTGGTGGTAGATGAACGTGTGGAAATGCCCGTGCTCGCCCTGGTAGCCCTCGTGGGAGTGGTAGAAGTACTGGCTGTTGCTGCGTTGATCGAGGATGCCTCCCTGCCACGGGTACATCTGCCACTTGGTGAACGCGTTGCCGTTCATGACCACGTCGACGGGCGTGCGGCCCTCACCGGCCAAGCTCTCCACGGCGCTCTGCAGCTCCAGCCCGGCGGCCAGGCTGGCCTGGAGCTGATCCGTGGGGACGGCGGCGAGGTCCACCGCGGCAGCCGGGGCTGCGCCCAACAGCGATTTGACTCGGTGCAGAAGGTCCATCGCTCGCAAGCCCCAGGGAAATGGCGGACCGGCCCACGGCGCCCCGCCGCGCAGCAGGGCGAGATGGCCGGCGCTGCGCTGGAAGTGCGACACTCATCCTTAATACACGAACCCGGCGCGGGGGTCACGCCGGGTGTGCGAGGCTTGCCGCGGATGGCGGGAGCATCGCGCTCGCCCCCGCGGAGTGCGGGGTTACTTCGGCTGGGAGATGGCGGTCTCCTTGCCCGTGATGAACTCCAGCAGCACGGGATTGCCGGCCTGGGTCTGCTCGATGCCACGCCGGATAGCCGGCACGATCTCGCTCGGCTCGGTGACGCGCTCGCCATAGCAGCCCAGGGCTTTGGCGAACTCGGCGTAGTTGCCGGAGATGTCCGTGGAGCGGTACTTTTCCGTGGCCACGGGCATCACCTTCAGCTCGATGGCCATCGAGTAGTTATTCAGCAGGATGGAGAGGATCGGAATGCGCTCGCGGGCGGCCGTCTCGAAGTCCATGCCTGTGAAGCCGATCGCCGCATCGCCCCACACGTTGATGCAGAGCTTGTCCGGGTGTGCCAGCTTGGCCCCCATGGCCAGCCCCAGGCCGTAGCCGAGCTGGGTGGTCTTGCCCCAGCCGATGTAGGTCATGGGCGCCGTGGTCTCCCAGAAGGGCGAGAGTTGGTCGCGCGGGCTGCCCGCGTCGTGGGTGATGATCGTGTTGTCCCGATCTACCGTGTGCAGCAGGTCCCAGATCACGCGGTAGGGCGAAAGCGGTGTGTCGTTGGAGGTCAGCTTGGGATTCCACTCGGCCAGCCATGCTGCCTTCCTCGCTGCGATCTCCTCGGTCACCTCGGCCAGGCGGCCGCGCGGCTGCTTCAGGGTCGTCCGCAGCTCGGCCAGCAAGGCATCCAGCGTCAGGCCCGCGTCACCGATCAGCGCGTGGTCGATCTCAACCTCCTTGTTGAGGTCGAGCGGGTCCAGCGTGGCCTGGATGTAGGTGGGCCCCTTGGGCATGGTCAGCGCGTAGTTGGTGATCGTAAAGCTGCAGCCGATGCCGAAGATCACGTCCGCATTCTTGAGGAAGTGGCCAAGTTGCCCGGAGTACGAGCGCCCGCCGGAGCCCAGCGAGAGCGGATGGTTCTCCGGGAAGGCGCTTTTGCCCTGCAGGCTGGTGGTGACTGGGGCCTCCAGAAGCTCGGCCAACTCGCGCAGCTGCTTCCAGGCGCGAGCGTAGTGCACACCCTGGCCTGCATAGAGCAGCGGGCGCTTGGCACTCAGCAGCACTTTGGCGGCCTCCTTCACCGCGGCGGGGTCCGGCGCGCTGCGCGTGCGGGGGGCCGGACGGTAGGTCAGCTCGCCGGGGAACTCCGCCCCCAGCACGTCGATGGGGAACTCCACCAGCGCCGGGCGCGGTCGGCCGTTGCGCACCTGCGTGAAGGCGCGGCGGATCGCATCCGGCGCGGCCTCGGGCAGGGTCACCTGCTCGCACCACTTGGTGACGTGCTGGAAGTTCAGCAGCGCGCTGAAGTTGGGGTCCACGTTGGTCTTGTTGCGCGGATAGCCGCCGGGCAGCACCACGATGGGCACCGAGTCGCCATAGGCCTGAGCCACGCCGCCAAAGGCGTTCTCCGTGCCCGGACCGTGCTGCATGGCGAACACGCCAATGCGGTCGCCGCAGGTGGTGCGGCTTACCGCGTCCACCATGTGCAGCCCCGTGCGCTCCTGGCGCACGATGACGGTGCGGATGTCCGCCTCCGCGCAGGCCTCGATGATGGCGTTCACCGGGTAGCCCACGATGAACTCCACGCCTTCCCGCTTCAGCATCTCCGCAATGGCCCTGGCGACTTTCATGGCGCGTCCTCGCGTTGGAACTGGGAGCCTGGGTGCCGGCTGGATCCGGCCGATGCGCAAGCCTATGGGCAGCCCGAAGCCACTGTCAATGCGCGCCGGGGGCGTGGCAAGGTTGGGCGCACACGCCTGAGTGCGCGCTCACCCTGCGCGCGCCCGCTGGGAGATGGTAGACTGGGGTATCGTCACGAACCCGCAGGGAGGCTTTCCATGGCGACCCGTATCCGTATGCCGGAGCCCGTTCGCCTGCGCATCCGCCGCGGCTCGCCCCGCGTGCTGGGCTGGCTGGTCACGCTGCTGGCGATCGCGCTGGTGGTCGGACTGGCGTGGTACGCATACGGCGCCGGCGCTCCGGGCCAGAGCGCGGCTGCCGGCGACCGGGGGGCGTTCATCGCACAACTCGAGCAGCAGGTGCAGCGGCTGCAGGACGATCTGCAGCGCCTACAGGCGCAGGCGGATACCCTGAGCGATCAGGCGCGCCAATCCTTGGATGACCAGCGCGAGCACCTGGAGGAATTGCGTGCGGAGACCCAGCGCCTGCTGGAGCAGGCCCGCGAGCACACGGGTCAGGCCTGGGAAGCCGCCGAGCCACACCTGCGGCAGAGCTGGCAGCAATTGCAGCAGGGGGTGCAGAAGCTGCTGGGTGAGGGGGACTGAGTGTGGAGTCCTCGCCCGCCGCCGCGTCACTCCACGCAGGTGACCCAGACGGCCTGGTGATCGCGATCCACGGATTCGACCCGCACGCGCACGGGCTCGCCATCGCGCACACCGGTGGGTAGCACGGCCTGAGCCAGCAGGTGCAGCGGTTCCAGCCACACCCGGCCGTGCATGTCGTCCCGCGGGCGGCGGGCCACCCCCTCGTAGATGCGCTTGGGGTGCTGCAGCAGGTAGCGCCGCTTCCAGTCGCCGGCGATGCGCCGAGTGACCTCGTCGTAGGTGGCCAAGCGGGAATCCGCACGCTCGGCCCATTCCTCCAGCAGGGAGCGCTCCGCGAACGAGGTGCGCCCCTCGGTGGCGTGGAGGGCAATCTGCCGCTGCATCACCAGATCGGGCAGGCGCCGGATGGGCGAGGTGGTCTGGATGTAGCGGTCGCAGGCGAGCCCTGCGTGGCCGCCGCCGCGCGTGGAGAAGCGGGCGGCCATGTGCATTTCGCTGCCGTCGCCATCCACGCTGCGGCGCGGGGGCGGCTGCACGCGGTAGATGCCGGGCAGCCGGTGGTCGCGGCAGTAACGGCCGGCCTCGCGGTTGTGCAGGATCGCCAGTTCCTCCACCAACTGATAGACGGGCCCGCTGCGCACAACCTGAGACAAGCGGATGTGGCGGGGGTCGGAGATGTCCAGCACGACCTCGCGCCGCTCCATGATCACGGCGCCCTGGGCGGCGCGGATGTCTGCCAGTCCTGCGCAGAGGAGTGCCAGGTGCCCCCACGTATCCGGCTGTTCATCGAGCAGGGTCTGCCCGGCGCCGTAGTCCAGGTTGCGGGTGACGCGCACCAGGCTGCGCTGCACCTCCAGCAGGTGCGCACCGGCTTCCTCGATGCGCAGCACGAAGGTGACGGCCTCGCGATCGGCCCCGGCCACCAGCGAGAAGCGGCCGGTGCTGAGGCTCTCGGGGAGCATGGGGAAGATGCCTTCCAGCGTGTACACCGAGGCCATGCGGCGCACGGCCTCGTCGAAGAGCGGGTGTCCGGGCTCCAGGGCGGGGTCGGGCTCGGCGATGTGCATGGCGATGGTGAGGCCCTCGTCGTCCGCCTCGAGGATCGAAAACCCGTCGTCGTAGTCCTGCGTGCCTTCGCTGTCGATGGTGTAGGCCTCCGCGGCCGTATAGTCGCGCCGCTTGTCGCGCCTCAGGGGCGCCTGGGCGAGCGGCTGCGCGGCGACCTGTAGCGCCGGAGCGAAGACTGGCGGAACCTCGGCCCACTGCAGCCAGATCGCCGGCCAGTCCGGCCAGGCGTGTGCGATCTCCAGCCAGCTCTTCAGCCGCTGGGCGATATCCAGGATGTGCAGGTTGTGCAGGCCGAGCGGCCGGGAGATCAGAGCCCAGTGGGGCGAGCGGCGCTCCAGGGCCAGCAGGGATTGCAGCTGCGCCAGGAACTCGCGCCCGTCGGCACTGTCGTCCGCCCATTCGCCGGCCTCCAGCATCTTGCGCCAGCGTGCGACCTTGGCCACCCAGGCCTCCTCTGTTGCGCGGCGCTGATCACGCTCGATGCGCTCGGCCACCTCCTCGGCGCTGCGGGCGGTGAAGGCCCCGGCGCTGAAGCGGAAGCGCTGCTTGTCGGCCAGCAGCGCGGCAAACAGCAGACCGCGCGCCCAGCCGTTCTCCTCCGGCTCCAGTGTACGCTGAGCCAACCGCTCGAAGGGCACAGGCTCGCCGGGGGGCATGTCCGCGTACAGCGCATCCACACGGGGGCCCTGTGCGTCGAATTGCCGCTCGAAGTCGTCCAACTGCGCCACTGCGGCGGAATCGTCCGCGGCGGGAGCGCCTGTCCAGCAGTAGAGCATGTTGGCGGTTTGCTGGCGCACCACCTCGCCATCGGGCAGCACGAGCTGTACATACCCGCCCGACTCCGCCCGCTGCCAGCCCAAGTGGAGGCGCTGGTGCAGGTAGAAGCAGCAGTAGCGGGGTCGCATGGCGGCCGGTGCTGGGCGGCAGGATCCGGGTGGCTGGCGCCGTGAGGCGCCCCGCGGGCGGTCGGGCGTGCCGACCGGCCCTTCCCCGGTTCGGTGGAAGCTGATAAGCTATCAGAATCGCATGGGAGTGCGGTCGCAGGCAACCGCGTTTTCCCCCGCAGCCCGGAGTCAGGACGGCCCTTGTTTCCTCGCGAACGCATCCGAAACTTCTCCATCATCGCTCACATCGACCACGGGAAGTCCACCCTGGCAGACCGCCTGATCGAGATCACAGGCGGCCTGAGCAAGCGGGAAATGGACGACCAGGTGCTCGACACGCTGGAGCTTGAGCGCGAGCGCGGCATCACCATCAAGGCCCAGAGCGTGTGCCTGAACTACAAGGCGCGCGATGGGCAAAACTACCTGCTCAACCTCATCGACACGCCCGGCCACGTGGACTTCACCTACGAAGTCTCGCGCTCGCTGGCCGCGTGCGAGGGCGCGATCCTCGTCGTGGATGCCTCCCAGGGTGTGGAGGCCCAGACCCTGGCCAACGTCTACATGGCGCTGGATCAGGACCTGGAGATCGTGCCCGTGCTGAACAAGATCGACCTGCCCAGCGCCGAGCCCGAGCGCGTGGTGGAGGAGATCGAGCAGGTGATCGGCCTGGACGCGCACGACGCCGTGCGGGCCAGCGCCAAGGTGGGCATCGGCATCGACGAGATCCTGGAGCAGGTGGTGCGTCGCGTCCCGCCTCCCAAGGGTGATCTGGAAGCGCCCCTGCAGGCGCTGGTGTACGACGCTTGGTTCGACAGCTACCTGGGCGTGGTGGTGAACCTGCGCATCATGAACGGTACGGTGCGCGTGGGTGATGCGATCCGCTTCATGGCCACCGGGCGCACCTTCGAGGTGGCCACGCTGGGCAAGTTCACGCCCGCCAAGCGGGAGGTGGACAGCCTCTCCGCGGGCGAGGTGGGCTTTCTCTCGGCGGCCATCAAGGACATCCAGCATGCCCGCGTGGGGGACACGGTCACGCACCGCGATCGTCCCACCGCTACGCCGCTGCCCGGCTACACGCGGCTCAAGCCGATGGTCTTCAGCGGGCTCTACCCCGCCAACGGCGAGGAGTTCGAGCACCTCAAAACGGCCCTGGAAAAGCTGTCGCTGAACGATGCGGCGCTGCAGTTCGAGCCGGAGACGTCCATGGCCCTGGGCTATGGCTTCCGCTGCAAGTTCCTGGGCCTGCTGCACATGGAGATCGTGCAGGAGCGGCTGGAGCGGGAAATGGGGATCGACCTGATCACCACCGCGCCCACGGTGGTGTACGAGGTGCACCTGAACAACGGCGACGTGCTGCAGGTGGACAATCCCAACAAGCTGCCCGACCCCACCCGTGTGGACCACATCGCCGAGCCGTACATCAAGGGCACGGTGCTCGTGCCGCAGGAATTCATCGGCGCCATCATGCAGATCGCCCAGGAGCGGCGTGGCGTGCAGGTGGGCATGCAGTACCCGGGCGGGCGCCGCGTGATGCTGGAATACGAGTTCCCGCTCAATGAGATCATCGTGGACTTCTACGACAAGCTGAAGTCCGCCACCAAGGGCTACGGCTCGTTCGATTACGAGCCCATCGGCTTCCGGCCCGGCGACATGGTGAAGTTGGACATCCTGCTCAATGGCGAGCCGGTGGACGCGCTCTCCATGATCGTCCCGCGCGAAAAGGCTTCCCAGCGCGGCCGCGAGCTGGTTTCCAAGCTCCGCAAGCACATCCCTCGCCAACTCTTCGAAGTGGCCATCCAGGCCGCCATCGGCAACAAGGTCGTCGCCCGCGAGACCGTGAGCGCGCTGCGCAAGAACGTTACCGCCAAGTGCTACGGCGGGGACATCACCCGCAAGCGCAAGCTGCTCGAAAAGCAGAAAGAGGGCAAGAAGCGCATGAAACAGGTAGGCAGCGTCGAAGTGCCCCAGGAAGCCTTCATGGCGGTGCTGCGGCTGGGCGAGTAGCGGTCGCCTTCCGTCCGGCGCCGGGCCGTGCAGCAGGCCGCTTGAGCGCGATACCGGGGAGTGCCGTCCGCCGCTACGCCTTCCCCACGGCCGACCCGCGTGGGAGATCGAGCCACGGATGGCTGGCCGTGCGCAGATGCCGCTTGATTCTGTGGCAACGGCGACGTCTAATCCCTCCATGATCGACTTCACCGGACGCATCGCACTGGTCACCGGCGGCAGCCGCGGCATCGGCGCGGTCGCCGCCGTGGCCCTGGCTCGCCATGGGGCGGACGTGGCCATCAACTACCGGGCGGACGCCGCCAGCGCCGAGGCCGTGCGGGCCCAGGTGGCCGCGCTCGGGCGTCGCGCCGCTGTCGTGCAGGCGGATGTCTCCGAGCCGCCGCAGGTGGAGGCCCTGGTGGCCGAGGTGACCCGCGCGCTGGGGCCGGTGGACATCCTCGTGAACAATGCCGGGCAGGCGCACTACCGGGGCCTGGACGACCTGACCGTGGAGGACTGGGAGCGCACGCTGGCGGTCAACCTCACCTCTGCCTGGCTGGTCACACAGGCCTGCCTGCCACACATGCGCCGGCAGCGCTGGGGCCGCATCGTCAACGTCTCCTCCGGCGCTGCGCAGACCGGCGGGTCGGTGGGCATCCACTACACGGCCACCAAGGCGGCGATGGACGGCATGACGCGCGCCTACGCCTCGCGCTTGGTGCGGGAGGGCATCACCTGCAACGTGGTGGCGCCCGCGTTGATCCACACGGACATGACCCGCGACCCCGAGGCCAGCGCCCTGCGTATCCCCATGGGCCGTATGGGCACCAGCGAGGAGTGCGCAGAGGCCATCGTCGTGTGCGCCGGCACGGAGTTCATGACCGGCCAGACCGTTCACCTCAATGGCGGCCTGTACTACCGCTAGCGAACCGGCCGCACCCACACCCGGACTGTCCGAGCAACCCTCAAGCGACCCAGGAGCCCGCGCATGAGCGACCCCCGCACCGCATTTCAAGGCAAGGTGGCCCTCGTCACCGGCGCCAGCATCGGCATCGGCCGCGCCACGGCGCTGGCGCTGGCCCGGGAGGGCGCGGACGTCGCGCTGGGCTATCACCAGGACGCCGCCGGGGCCGAGGAGACCCGCAGCCAGGTGGAGACTTTGGGCCGCCGCGCGGCCGTGGTGCAGGCGGACGTCTCCGTGCCGGCGCAGGTGGACGCCATGGTGGCCGCCGTGCAGAAGGCCCTGGGCCCGGTGGATGTGCTGATCAACAACGCGGGCGGGCCCAAGCCGCAGGAGCTGGATGCCATCACCCTGGAGGACTGGGAGCGGGTGATGGCCGTGAACCTGACCTCCGTGTTCCTGGTGACGCGGGCCTGCCTGCCCCACATGCGCCAGCAGCGCTGGGGCCGCATCGTGAACGTCTCCTCCGGCGCGGCGCGCACCGGCGGCATCATGGGGCTGCACTACTCGGCGGCCAAGGCGGGCGTGGAGGGGCTCACCCGCGCCTACGCCTCGCGGCTGGTCAAAGAGGGCGTGACCTGCAACGCGGTGGCCCCCATGCTCATCCACACGGGCGAGAAGCGGGACAACGAGGCGCGCAAGAAGCTCGTGCCGCTGGGCCGGCAGGGCACGGCGGAGGAGGTGGCGGACGCCATCGTGCTCTGTGCCCGCACGGAGTTCATGACCGGCCAGACCGTGCACATGAACGGCGGGGTGTATTACAGCGGCTGAGTCCTACCCTGTATAGCCGAAGGGCGCTTCAATTGGAGTCGAATGCTGCGAGGAAGTCCTCGCGGGCGATACCGGCTTGCGTGCAGATCGTACGCAGCGTGGAGCCCTTGATGCGCGGATGCCCGGGTAGCGTGAGAGGCGTGCGCGTCCCGTCGGGATTGTCGCGCACGAACGACAGGTGAGCGCCCTCGCGCACCAACTGGAATCCAAGCCGCTCAAGTGCGCGAATCACCCGTGCGCGGGGTGCATCGACCGGGAATCGCGCCATCTACAGCGCAACACCGGTTTCGGCGACGAAGGCTTCCAGCACCGGCGAATCCGACTCGAACATCTTCGCGCCGAAGGACTCGACGTGGAACCGGATGGCGGATTTCACGTCCGCCAGCGCTTCCTCGTAAGTATCGCCCTGCCCCACGACAACGCCCTTCAGCCCAAGCGGATATGCCACATAACCGTCCGGGTGCTTTTCCACGATTACCTTGAGCTGTTGCATGAAGGCCTCTTGCTGGGCTTTTTGACGGGAGATTCGGTCAAGCCACAGATGCTGTACTCAACATATGTCAATGCGCTTACGATGTCGCTGCCCGAATCTGTGCCCCCCTACCCCCGCACCTGCTTGAGCACCTTCTCGAAGACGGGCAGGGATCGCTCGATCACGTCTTCCGTAACGGCCAGCGAGATGCGGAAGTAGCCCGCGCGCCCGAACCCGCTGCCGGGCACCAGCAGCAGGCGCTCGGCCTGGGCGGCACGGACGAATGCGACGTCGTCGGCGATGGGGGACTTGGGGAACAGGTAGAATGCGCCGCCGGGCGTGACGACCTCGTAGCCCATCTCCCGCAGGGGCGCCAGCATGCGGTCGCGCATGCGTTGGTAGTAGGCCACGTCCACCGTAGCCCCGCCCACCAGCGGCAGCACGCGCTGGATCAGCGCCGGGGCGTTCACGAAGCCCAGAATGCGGTTGGCAAGTACCAGCGCATCCATCAGCGGCCCGGCTTCCACCGCATGGGGGTGCACGGCCACATAGCCGATGCGCTCGCCGGCCAGCCCCAGGTCCTTCGAATATGACGTGATGACCAGCGTATGGTCATAGAGCGGGGGCAGCCAGGGCACCGTGTTGCCGTCGAACACCAGCTTGCGGTAGGGCTCGTCGGCCATCAGGAAGATCGGCCGTCCGAAGCGCTTGGCCGCAGTGTTCAGGTAATCCGCCAGGGCCCGCAGGCTGGCCTCGGGATAGATCACCCCCGTGGGATTGTTGGGCGAGTTGATGAACAGCACGCGTGTGCGTTCCGTCACCACGCGGTCCAGGGCCTCCAGGTCGATCTGGAAATCCGCGTCCGTCTCCGCGCGCACCAGCCTGCCGCCGTGGTTGGCGGCGTAGAAGTCGTACTCCACGAAATACGGCGTGAACGTCACCACCTCGTCGCCGGGATTGAGCAGGGCCTTGAGGGCAATGTTCACCGCGCCGGCCGCGCCGCAGGTGAGCACGATGTGGCGCGCCTCGTAGGGCAGGCCCGTGGCCTGGGCCAGCTCGGCGGCCACGTAGGCCCGCACCTCGGGCAGCCCGGCGTTGGGGATATAGCGGTGCAGACCCGGCGCCGGGTTGGTCAGCAGGTCGCGCAAGGCCTCCTGCACCTCCGGCGGGGGCTCCAGGATCGGGTTGCCCAGCGAAAAGTCATACACGTTCTCGGCGCCGTACTGGGCCTTGAGTTGCGCCCCCTCCTCGAACATCTTGCGGATCCAGGACGAGCGCTCCAGCGAGGAGCGGATCGCATCGGCGACGACGTGGGCCATGGCGGCGGGTCTCCCTGGGGCGGCGGACGAGGCGGGTCACGGCGCGCACCCTTGCGCGCCCGCGGCGCCGTCATTCCGCGCACAACGCGGCTGTTGTAGCGAATGCGGCTCCAGAACGCAAAGGCGCCACAGGCCCCGTCGGCGGTGCCGGCCGCATTGCCAACGGCTTGGCGCCATGGGAGACTATCGGCTGGCGCGCACACGCGCTGCCGGGGCATTTGGGGGCCCGCGGCGGCCGGCGCCTATCCCGTTTCAATCGCTATCGCCCGCACGCGCAACGAGGAAGCCATGACCATCGACGTGGACGCGCTGTATCCGACTATCGGCGGCATCCTGAAGCGCAGCGGCAGCCAGGTGCGCCTGGGCGGCGTCGTCACGGCCGACCAGACCTTCGACTCCGCCGAGACGGACACCTATACCTGGGATTACGGCATCCAGCACCCGCAAATGCGCCAGCTCTACGAGCGGGCCAAGAGCGCCCAGTGGAGCGCCGCGGACCTGCCGTGGGACACGGACGTGGACCTGGAGGCGGACCTGTTCGAGCTGGACCCGGCCTGGGCCAAGGCGGACTGGTATCAGCGGCTGGGCAAGCGCGAGCAGCGGCGGCTGAACGTGGAATACAACAGCAACCTGATCTCCAACTTCGTGCACGGGGAGCAGGGCGCCCTCAGCGCCGCCTCGCAGCTCGTTACCGCCGTGCCGACGGTGGATTCCAAGCTGTACGCGGCCTCGCAGGTGTTCGACGAGGCGCGACACGTGGAGGTGTTCAGCCGCTACGTGGAGGAGAAGCTGGACAACCTCTACCCGTGCACGCAGAACCTGTTCAACCTGATGCAGGCCATCACCATCGAGAGCCGCTGGGACTTCAAGTTCCTGGGCATGCAGCTCATCGTGGAGGGGTTGGCTATCGCGGCGTTCATGAGCCTGCTCAACCGCACGCGCGAGCCGCTGCTGCAGCAGCTCATCCGCCGCGTGCTGCAGGACGAGGCGCGGCACGTGGCCTTCGGTGTGATTTCCCTGCGCGACCACTACACCGACATGCCGGAGCAGGACCGTCTGGAGCGCCAGCAGTTCGTGTACGAATCCTGCGTGCTGATGCGCGGGCGCCTTGTGAGCGCGGAGGCCTACGAGCGCATGGGGCTCAACCCGGAGACGGTGCGCGAAACCTTCCGCCAGAGCGACGAGGTGAAGGACTTCCGGCAGATCCTGTTCTCGCAGGTCGTGCCCAGCATGCAGAAGGTGGGGCTGCTCGACGGCTGGCTGGAGGAGCGCTTTGCCGAGATGGAGGTGCTGCATTTCCGCGACTACGATGCCGACGCCGTGCTGCAGAGCCTCATCAGCGGCACCAATGCCGCCTCGCCCGAGACCAAAAGCGCGTAGCAACGCCCCGCCCCGCTGCTCGTGGGGCGTTCCCTCCCGCGATGCACCGGGCCGCTCGGCTGTCGTTGCCTTACGGCTCCACCCAGGCGCCGTGCTGCTTGATGAGGTCGATCAGGCGCTCCACGGCCTGGGCGGTGGGCACGCCGCGCACCAGGCAGTCCTGCCCCTTGTAGAGGTTCACCTTTCCCGGGGCACCGCCCACGTAGCCGAAGTCCGCATCGGCCATCTCGCCGGGGCCGTTCACGATGCAGCCCATGATGCCGATTTTGACGCCCTTGAGGTGGCTGGTGCGCGTCTTGATGCGCGCCGTAGTCTCCTCCAGGTCGAAGAGCGTGCGGCCGCAGGAGGGGCAGGAGATGTACTCGGTCTTGTAGGTGCGCAGCCTCGCGGCCTGCAGCAGCGTCTTGCAGTACTCGGTGATCGGCGCGGCGGGGTCGTTGCCGGGCGCCACGATGGCGTCCAGCAGGCCGTCCGCGGCCAGCGAGCCGATCTCCGCCGCCACGCCCAGGGGCGGCATGCCGCGCGCGTCCTCCGGCACCAGCACGCCCACCGGCCAGTCGAGGCCCTCGGCATCGAGCCGCTGCACCAACCGTCGCACCGCATAGAGCGGGTGCGGCCCCCGCACCAGCAGCAGCGCCCCGCGCGACAGCGCCCGGCCCTCGCCCAGCAGTGGGGCCAGGCGCGGCCCGTCCACGTCCGCGGCATCCAGCACGATTAGCGGCGCGCGTGTGCCCGCGTTGTCGGCCGCGAGCGCTTGTTCCGGCGTCACGAGTCGCAGCGGGTCGCCGTCCGCGCCGCCGTTGACCATGGGCGGCAACAGTTCCGCATCGAAGGGACTCTCCGCGGCATCAGCGCCCATGCGCAGCACGTAGCCCTCGGGCCGCAAGGCCAGGAAGGCCACGCGCACGTCGCCGCCCACATCGCCCAGGGCCCGCTCCGTGCCCAGCGGCACGCGCCGCGTGGGGCGCCGCGCGAAGTCGATGGGGGCGCGGAACACGGCTTCGGGCCAGGCGGTCCCCTGGCGGATGGCGTTCACGGCGGCCACCAGCTCGCGGGCGGCCGGAATCTCGTTGGCCGCTGGTTCCGTCAGCGAGACGCGCACCGTATCGCCCAGCCCGTCGCACAGCAGCGCCCCGATGCCGATGGCGGACTTGAGGCGGCCGTCCGGGCCGTCCCCGGCCTCGGTGACGCCCAGGTGCAGGGGATAATCCATGCCCTCACGATCCATGGCCAGCGTCAGCAGGCGGTAGGCCTGGATCACCACCAGCGGGTTGGAGGACTTCATGGAGACGATGGTGTCGTGATAGCCGTGCCGCGCCAGGATGCGCAGGTATTCCATGGCGCACTCCACCATCCCCAGCGGCGTGTCCCCGTAGCGGTTCATCACGCGGTCGGAGAGCGAGCCGTGGTTCACCCCGATGCGCAGGGAGCGCCCGTGCTTGCGCAGCTCCGCGATAAGCGGCAGCAGCGCCTCCTCCACGCGCGCCAGCTCGTCCGCATACTCCGCGTCCGTGTACTCGCGCGTGGCGAAGCGCTTCTGGTCCACGTAGTTGCCGGGATTGATGCGCACCTTCTCCACGTGCGCCGCCGCGCCCAGCGCCAGGCGGGGATTGAAGTGGATGTCCGCCACCAGAGGCACGCGCAGGCCTTCGGCGGCCATGCGGCGCCGAATCTCGGGCAGCGCCTCCAGGTCGCGCCGGGTGGGCACGGTGAGGCGCACGATCTCGCAGCCGGCCTCTACCAGCCCGCGCAACTCCGGCAGCACGCGCTCCACGTCCCATGTGTTGCAGGTGAGCATGGATTGCACGCGGATCGGCTCCGAGCCGCCCACGCCCACGTCGCCCACGGCGACCACGCGCGTGGGGCGCCGGCGGTAGGCCAGCGGGGTCTCGAAGAAGGGCAGGGCGTTGTCCATGGTCGTGGGAATCGGCGCTGCGATTGGAGGGCGGAAAGCCGCCGGGCGGGGTTGCGCGCGGGCCGGCCATGGGTCGCAGCCCGCAGAGCCGCGCCAGCGGGTGCGTTGCGGGCGCAGGTTTGCCAACGCCCCGTGCAGGGAGTAGATTACCGTGAACCGCGCCATCCTGTCATCCACCTCACCGTGGAGTCCCATGAGCGAGCCGCTTTACGCCGACTTTGCGCTGTCCGGCGACGGTGCCGCGCCGGTGGTTGTCACCCCGCAGCAGCCTGCGCCGGATGTCGCCGTGGCGGGCCCGGAGGTCGCGCCCATCCTGGCGCGCGCGCTGGCGGGCCAGGAGATCGGCGTGGAGGAGGGTACGCGCCTGTTCGAGGCCAGCGGGCCGGAGCTGCTGCCGCTCGTGGCCGTGGCGGATCACCTGCGGCGGCAAGCCGTGGGCGACCGCGTAACCTACGTCGTGAACCGCAACATCAACTTCACCAACGTCTGTGTGAAGCGCTGCGGCTTCTGCGCCTTCAGCCGCGGGCACCGCGCCGGGGAGGGGTACTTCCTGCCTGTGGAGGAGGTGCTGCGCCGCGCGCGGGAGGCGGTGGAGCTTGGCGCCACGGAGGTGTGCATGCAGGCCGGGCTGGCCCCGGGACTGGACGGCTGGTACTACGTCAAGCTCGTACGCGCCGTGAAGGAAGCCCTGCCGGAACTGCACATCCACGGCTGCTCGCCCGAGGAGGTGCTCTACGGTAGTGAGCTGGCCGGCGCGAGCGTGGAGGACTACCTGCGCGCGCTGCAGGACGCCGGGCTGGGCAGCCTGCCGGGCACCTCGGCGGAGATCCTGGACGACTCCGTGCGCGACGTGATCTCCCCGGGCCGCATCAACACGGAGCAGTGGGTGCACCTGGTGCAGACCGCGCACCGGCTGGGCATCCCCACCACCTCCACCATGATGTACGGCCACGTGGAGACGGCGCGGCACAAGGCGGAGCACCTGGCGCTGCTGCGGCGCATCCAGCAGGAGACCGGCGGCATCACCGAGTTCGTGCCGCTGGGCTTCATCTTCGAGGAGGCCCCCATGTTCGCCAAACGCCGCCCCCCGGGGCTGCGCGAGGGGCCCAGCGGCATCGAGACCATGAAGATGTACGCGATCGCGCGCATCATGCTGCACGGCTGGATTCCCAACGTGCAGGTATCGTGGGTGAAGGAGGGCCAGAAGCTGGCGCAGGTGGGCCTGATGGCCGGTGCGAACGACCTGGGCGGCACGCTCATCAACGAGAGCATCTCCACCGCCGCGGGCGCTCAGCACGGGCAGCTCGTCAAGCCGGCGGTGTTCCGCCGGCTGGCGCGCGAGATGGGGCGCGAGCCCGCCGAGCGGGCGACGGACTACCGCATCCTGCGCAGCTTCGCCGATCCCGCGCAGGACCCGCAGGACGCCCTGGAGCAGGTGACGGACCCGCAGGGGCGCTTCGGCTCGTACCAGGACCTGGTGGCCGAGCAGCGCTTCCGCTTCCGCGACTTCTTCGCCGAGCAGCAGGCTGCGGCGGTCATCCCCGCGATCCCGGGCCGAAGGTAGCCCGCCGGGGACTGGCGCGGGCAAGGGGCGAGGCGTAGAATCGCCCCCAGCGCGCATATTGCCGGAGCCGGGTGCCCGGGACCGGTGCAGTCGCACCGACCGGCGGTGGCCGCGCTCACCTCAGGGGAGGGGCATTATGAACAGGCTGTGGCGCTGGGTGCCGCTGCTGCTGGCGGCCGTGCTGGTGTATGTGCCCATGAGCGGCTGGAAGGTGCTTTACGGCACCGAGGAGGGAGATAACCCGGCCGCGCGCACCTACGGCGCGGAGTATCGCGTGCCGGGTTTCGAGTGGGCGGTGGTGCTCAACCCGGATGGCATCCGCACCAGCGACGTGAAGCTGGGCTTCTACGACCGCTGCCTGATGCGCTACCGCGGCAGCGTGCGCGAGATCACCAGCCACTACAGTTGGTATGCGAGCCTGAGCCGGGACACGTTGGTGGAATACACGGCCCCGCCGGAAGCGCCGGCGGCCGGCACGCTGTGTCCCGATGGCGCGGTGTTCCTGCTGCCGAAAGCGGAGTTGGACGGCTTCGACGGCCGCTTCGCCGAGCGCGAGGCCTACGAGGGGCAATTGGCGGCGGAGGTGCAAGCCGCGCTGAGCGCGCCGCGACGCGGTGCCGCGCAGGTGGTGGAAGACTCCGTGCACTGGGTGGAGGCGGTGAATCCGGACGGCCTGGAGAGCTTCGGCTACCGCATCGCGTTCCTGGACGTGTGCGGGATCGAAGCGGGTGGCACGGTGCAGGCGATCCAGGAGACCGCCGAAGGTACGCTGCTGGCCTACATCCCTGCCACGGACGCCAGCTTCCGCGGCATCGGCATTCCCTGCCCGGCCAATACGGTGTTCTTCGAGCACGGGCCGCAGCGCCACTACTACTGAGCGGCGCCGGCACCCATGCACGCACACCCGACCCGAACTCGCCGCGACACTCCTCGGCACATGTCCTTGCTGCTGCGAGCACCGTGTGCGATGCGGGCTGCGTGTTGGCTGGCGCTCCTGGCTGGCCTGCTGATTCCGGGCGTGGCAGGGGCGCAGGGTGCTCCGGCACCGGCTCCCGCCCAGAGCAACGTGCGCATGACGTTCTACCCGGCGCAGGGCGATACGGTGCTCTACCGCGGACTGCGCACCATCCGCAGCGCGGCGGGCCGGGTTACGGTGACCACCGTGTTCTCGTTGCCTTCCGGAAAGCCCATCCAGCGCACGGAGGCCGTGTACGAGGCGGCCAGCCTGGCGCCGATCAGTTGGCACCTGGACGACGAGCGCTCCGGCGAGGCGGAGTCTCTGGTGCGCGAGGGTGACGCGTTGCGCCTCAGCTACCGGGCGGATGCCCATAGCGCGTCGAAGAGCGATACCCTGCCGCGGCGCCCCGGGCAGATGTTCACGGCCACGGTGGAGCCGCTCATCGAGCGCGACCTTGCGCGCCTGACGGCGGGCGAGGTGGTGCGCTTCCGGCTGCTGGTGCCGAGCCGGCGGGACAGCTACGGCTTCCGCATCCAGCGGGACGATACTCCGGCGCTGCAGCGGCCCGGCACGGTGGTGCTGCGCATGGATCCCGACTCGTGGCTGGTGCGCCGGCTGGTGGATCCGCTCTACTTCGTGCTGCAGGCACAGCCGCCGCACCGAGTGCTGGAATTCCGCGGGCGCGTTTCCATCAAGACGGACGCCGGGGACGACCAGGACCTGCGCATCGTGTACGATGCCGGCCAGCCTTAGCGGCGCCACCGCCCACCGGGCCGGGCCATTCCGGCTCCACCTTCATCGCCGTACCCAACGCCGGAGCCCCATGCCCTTGCGAACGGCCATCGCCGTCCTGATCGCGCTGGCGTCCGTGGGGGCCGGGAGCGGGGGCGGTCCGGCCAGAGCCGCCCAGCCGGCACTGGTGCACTGCCGCATCCTGCGGGTAGACTTGCGGGCCTACGCGCTGGGCAGCAATCAATTGCGCTACCGGGGCTTGCACGTGCAGCAATTGGAGGGCCACGTGCAGCGCATGGAGGATCGCTTCACGGATGCGGAGAGCCGCACGGTGCTGCGCGCGGTGACCCGCTATCGCGCAGCGGACCTGACACCCGTCGACTACGAGATGCACCTGCCGCTGACCGGACACGCGGAATGGCTGCACAAGGAGGGCGACCGCGTCGTGCTCCGCGTGCGGGCGCAGGCGAGTGCCTCCATCGAGTCCGATACGCTGCCGCTGACGCCGCATGCACAGTTTGCCGCGACCCTGCCGCTGTACATGCTACGCCACTGGGACGCTCTGATGGCCGGCCAACGGCTCGACGTATCGCTGCTGGTGCCCTCGCGCACGGATCGCTACGCCTTCCATTTGCTACACGAGGCGGAATCTCCGGCCGGCGGGCCGGGCCGGGTCGTGATCCGCATGGATTCGGACAGTCTGCTCGTGCGGCAGGTTGTTGATCCCGTGCGGTTCGTGTTTGAATCCAGGCCACCGCACCGGCTGCTGGAAACCCGCGGCCGCACCCCGATCCGCGACGAGGACGGAGCCGTGCAGCGCCTGCGCATCGAGTATCACTACCGCGATGGCTGCCTCACGGGCGGCCCGGACGCAAGCGCGGAGAAGCCGCCCGCCACCACACCCGATACCGCGACGAGCCGATGACCTACGGATTCTCCCTGATCATGCGCGGCGCCGATGCCCGGCCCGACGCCTTCCTGCAGATCGCGCAGCGCGCAGAGGCCCTGGGGATCGACGCCCTGTTCTGCAGCTCGCACATCGTGCTGCCGCCCCAGGTGAAGTCAGGCTACGTGGGCATCCCCGGCCGCAAGTACGCGGAGCACTGGAACGAGGGCTACTGGGAGCCGCTCTCCGTGTGCAGCTACCTGGCCGGGCAGACCCAGCGTCTGCGGTTCGGCACCAGCATCACCGTGCTGCCCATGCACAATCCCTTCGAGATCGCCAAGCAGGTGGCCGAGGTGGACCAGCTCACCGGCGGCCGTTTCACCTTCGGCATCGGCGTGGGCTGGTTCGAAGAGGAGTTCGAGGTGCTGGGCCAGGACTTCCACACCCGCGGCGCCCGTACGGACGACGCCCTGGCGCTGATGCAGGCCCTGTGGACGCAGGAGCCGGTCACCTACGAGGGCAAGTTCTACCAAGTGCGCGACGGGCGCTTCCTGCCCAAGCCGGTGCAGCGGCCGCATCCGCCGATCTGGGTGGCGGGACACAGCAAGGCCACGCTGCGCCGCGCGGCCCGCTTCGCGGAGGCCTGGCATCCGGTGCGGCCCACGCCGGAATACCTGGAGGAGGCGAAACCGCAACTGGCGCACTTCGTGGAGGAGGCCGGCCGGCCCCCGGGTGCGGTGAAGCTGGCCGTGAAGCTGCCCATGGTGTTCCAGGACGGTCCGCCCGGCGAAGGCCAGATGTTGACCGAGGGCCGGCCGCAGGACATCGTGGACGGCGTGCGCCGCTACCGGGACGCCGGGGCCGAGCACTTCCTGTTCGACTTCATCCCCGAAAAGCTGCCCGTGGCCCTGGACACCCTGGAGCGCTTCGCCCAGGAGGTGCGGCCCAAGCTCTGACGGGCCGCACCACAACCGTCGGTGCATGGCGGTACGCCGATTGGGCCCCCACCGTCGCCCGAAGTGTTGTATGGAGTACGAATCACCATCGGCATTCCCAGTCTGACGAGGACCTGAAGCCATGACGCAAGCCAACGGATCGCTGCCGCTCTCCCGATTTCGCGTGCTGGACCTGACCCGCGTGCGCGCGGGCCCCACCTGCGTGCGTCAGCTCGCGGATTGGGGGGCGGACGTGGTCAAGATCGAGATGCCCGAGGCTTTGGATGCCGAGGGCGGCCTGGGTGGGCCGCGCCATGGGCCGGACTTCCAGAACCTGCACCGCAACAAACGCGCGATCACGCTGAACCTCAAGGACCCCGAGGGCCTGGCGCTGTTCAAGCGGCTGGTGGAGAAGGCGGACGTGGTGGTGGAGAACTACCGCCCGGACGTGAAGTACCGTCTGGGCGTGGACTACGAGTCCCTGCGCAAGGTCAATCCGCGCATCGTATACGGCAGCATCTCGGGCTTTGGCGAGGACGGGCCCTACCACACCCGCCCTGGATTCGACCAGATTGCCCAGGGCATGGGCGGGCTGATGTCCATCACCGGGCTGCCGGGCCAGGGGCCCGTGCGCGTGGGCATTCCCGTGGCGGATCTCTGCGCGGGGCTCTTCTGCGCCATGGGTATCCTCACGGCGCTGCTGGAGCGCGAGGCCTCCGGCGAGGGCCAGTGGGTGCGCACCTCGCTGTTGCAGGCGCAGATCTTCATGCTGGACTTCCAGGCCGCGCGTTGGCTGGTGGGTCACGAGGTGGCGCCCCAGGCGGGCAACAACCACCCTACCAGCATCCCCACGGGTGTGTTCCGCACCAAGGACGGCCACATCAACATCGCCGTGGCGGGCAACGTCATCTGGGAGCGCTTCTGCAAGGCACTCAAGGCGGACGATCTGCTGGCCGATCCGCGCTACGTGGACGGCGCCTCGCGCTCCAAGAACCGCGACGTGCTGAACGAGGCCATCAACGTGAAGACAGCCGATTACGGCAGCGAGGAACTGATCGGGCTGCTGAACGAGGCTGGCGTGCCGTGCGGGCCCATCTACAGCATCGACCAGGTCTTCGCCGATCCGCAGGTGCAGCACCTGGGCATCGCACAGTCGGTGCAATCGCCCGCCCTGGGCGAAGTAAAGCTGGTCGGCCAGCCCTTCACGCTCAGCCGCACCAACACGCCCCTGCGCACGGCCACGCCGGAGCGCGGACAGGACACCGACGCGGTGCTGGGCGAGCTGGGCCTGGAGGCGGACGCTATCAGCGACCTGCACGCGCGCAACATCGTCTGAGCCGAGACGTACCCTCGACCGGCCCCACTCCGGGCGCCGGCCGGGGCCGCAGGGCCTGCCTCACATACCAACGCAATCCCCGCCCTCCCTTGCGTTGCTGCAACGCCGATTGTCAGTGCCCTGGCGCTCGTGCTAGGTACGAGTGTAGGGGAGGAACCCATCTAAGCTAGTCGTTCAGTCATCGTCGCAATGCCGTCCGCACCGGCCTTCGGGTCGGCGCCGAGCAGGCGCATCCATACCAACCGCACTGCGGAGAGCGGGAGGTCCCATGTTTCGTGCAATTCGTCGCTACACGGCCTTCGGGCTGGGGCTCGCCGTCGGCGCCCTGGCGCTGGCCAGCGTGCCGGGCAGCCCCGCGCTGGCCGCCGATATTCCCAAGACCATCGCCTGGTCCGCCTACAATGTGGGCTCGACCGGCTACATCCAATCCGCCGCTATCGGCGATGCCGTGGCCAAGGCCACCGGCGTGACGCTGCGCGTGGTGCCGGCGGGCAACGACATCGCCCGGCTGGCGCCGCTGCGCCAGGGCCGCATCCAGTTCTCGGCCACCGGCTCGGGCAGCTACCTGGCGCAGGAGGGCGTGCTGGACTTCGCCGATCCGAGTTGGGGGCCGCAGCCACTGCGGCTGCTGCTGATGTCCTGGGCGGATACCAACACGGGCAACGCCTGCACGGCCAAGGACGCGGGCATCCGCACCATGGCCGACCTGAAGGGCAAGCGCGTGGCGTGGGTGCACGGTGCGCCAGCGCTGAACAACAACATGACCGCGTTCATGGCCTTTGGTGGCGTGACCTGGGACGACGTGAAGAAGGTCGAGTTCCCGGGCTTCAAGGAATCCATCCAGGGGCTGGTGGACGGCGTCGCGGATGCGGCCATCGCGTCCACGGACTCCGGGCTGGTCTATGCCCTGGAATCCTCGCCGCGGGGCATCTACTGGCCCGAGACGCCCAAGGCGGACAAGGCCGGCTGGGAGCGCCTGCACAAGGTCGCGCCGTACTTCGCGCCGCACCTGGCCATCGCGGGTGCGGGCCTCTCGCGCGAGCACCCGCAGCATGGCGCCAGCTACGGCTATCCGATCCTCGTCACCTATCCCGTGGTGGACGACGACCTCGTGTACTGGATGACCAAGCAGGTGATCGACCTGTACGACCAGTACAAGGGCGCACACCCGGGTGCCATAGGCTGGGCACTGGACCGGCAGGTGTTCGACTGGGCGATTCCCTACGATGCCGCAGCGGTGCGCTACTTCAAGGAGCGCGGCGTCTGGAATGACGAGTTCCAGCGGCACAACGACCAGCTTCTGAAGCGCCAGGACGTGCTGCACAGAGCCTGGGTGGAAACGCTCAAGCTCAAGAGCGGGGGTGAGGACTTCCGGGCCTTCTGGATGAAGCGCCGCGCCGCTGCCCTGCGTGCCGCGGGCTTCGAACCGATATGGGAGGAATAACGCTGCTGGAGGCCCCGGTTGCAGCGCCTGCGCGGATGCGGCAGCCCGACCGCTTCTGGCGGGTCGTGCTGCTGACTCTGACGGTGGGCGGGATGGGCCTCTCGCTCTATCAGGTCTTCAATCTGCAGGTGTACACGGGGGTGGTGATCCTCTCCAACCGCTTCCTGTACCTGCTGATCGGCCTGTTCCTCTCGCAGGTCTTCGTGCTGTTCCCGGCGGGCGCCACGGCCCGCCGGGATGGCGTGCCCTGGTATGACGTAGCGATGTTTCTCGTCACGCTGGGCGTGTGCGCGTACTTTGCGTGGCACGCACTGCACGCGGTGGAGCAGGCGTGGGAGTTCCTCGCGCCGACCCAGGCCATGTGGCTCTCCTACGTGCTGTGGGCGCTGATCCTGGAGGGTGTGCGGCGCACGGGTGGGTGGGTGATCTTCGTGCTGATCGTGGTGCTCTCGCTGTACCCCACCTATGCGGACAAGATGCCGGGCCCGTTCGCGGGGCTGGGCGAGTCGCTGGCCGACACCGCGCGCTACCACGTGCTAAGCACGGAGAGCGTGCTGGGCATTCCGATGCAGGTATTCGGCTCGCTCATCATCGGCTTCATCGTCTTCGGCGTCGCGCTGCAGGCCACCGGCGGCGGCCGCTTCTTCATCAACACCGCGTTCGCGCTGCTGGGCCACGTGCGGGGCGGGCCGGCCAAGGTGGCCATCCTGGCCTCGGGTCTGTTCGGCTCGCTCAGCGGCAGCGTAATCACCAACGTGCTCACGACGGGAGCCATGACGATCCCCGCCATGCGGCGCACGGGCTATCCCGCGCGCTATGCGGCGGGCATCGAGGCCTGCGCCTCCACGGGCGGGGTGCTCATGCCGCCCATCATGGGGGCCACCGCGTTCGTGATGGCCTCGTTCCTCAACATCCCGTATGTGACGGTGGCCATCGCCGCGGTCATTCCGGCGTTTCTGTACTACCTGGGGCTGTTCTTCCAGATCGATGCCTATGCCGCGCGGGAGGGCATCGCCGGGATGCCGCGCGAGGAGTTGCCGCGCCTGGGGCAGACGCTGAAGGAGGGCTGGCAGTACCTGTTCGCCTTCGGCCTGCTGATCTGGCTGCTGGTCTACCTGCGGCGCGAGGCGTTGGCCCCCTACTATGCCACCGCGGCGCTGCTGGTCCTGACGCAGTTCCGCAAGGACACGCGCTTCGACCGGCGCAAGGTGCTGGAGTTCATCGAGTCCAACGGGCACCTGCTCTCCGAGTTGATCGCGATCCTGGCCGCGGTGGGGCTCATCATCGGTGGGCTGGTGGTAACGGGCATGGTGGGCACGTTCTCCGGCAGCCTGGTGCGGCTCGCGGGGGGCAATCCCCTGCTGCTGTTGCTGATGGGCGCCGTCACCAGCTTCATCCTGGGCATGGGCATGACGGTAACGGCGGCCTATATCTTCCTGGCCATCGTGCTGGCACCGGGGCTCGTCAAGCTGGGGATGGACCCCCTGGCCGTGCACCTGTTCATCATGTACTGGGGCATGCTCTCCTACATCACGCCGCCCGTGGCGCTGGGCGTGTTCGCGGCGGCCAGCCTGGCCCGCGCCAATCCCATGCGCACGGGGCTGGAGGCCATGCGGCTGGGGAGCATCATCTACTTCCTGCCCTTCTTCTTCGTGCTCAACCCGGCGATGATCTTCCACGGGCCGTGGCTGCAGGTGCTCAGCGTGACGGGCACGGCCATCGTGGGCGTGCTGCTCATCGCCGCATCCATGCAGGGCTATTTGCTCGGGATTGGCACGTTGGGACCCACCCCCGCGGGGTGGATCGCGCGGGCCCTGCTGCTGGCAGGCGGCCTGCTGCTGGCCGAGCCGGGCTGGCAGACCAACCTCGCCGGCGTGGTGCTGGCCCTGCCTGCGGTGGCCATCGGGCGGCGGCTCAATCGCGATCCGGCGCCGCTGCCCCGCCGCGCGGAGCAGGCGCCGTAGCGAGGGCGCAGGCGCGCCGCGCACCGTGCCAGCCGCAGAATGCCGGCGCCTCCTGGAGTGTCCCGGCCCCGTCTGCCCGGCGGGGCGCTACTCCGCGTCGTGGAAGATGATGCCGAGGGTGTAGCGGTCGCCACCTGTGATGCGGCTCACGCCGTGGCGCGTGTGGGCGCGGTACCAGCCCCGCGTGCCCTTCACCGGGCGCGCGTCGGAAGGGAAGATGAGCATCTCGCCCTGGCCGGGGACGACCACCTCGCCGCGGGACTGCTGGCGCGGATGCTGTTCCACCAGCAGGAAGGCCCCGCCGTCGTAGTCCACGCCCGGCCGGCTGAGGAACACCGTGAGCTGCAACGGGAAGACCAGCGGGCCGTACAGGTCCTGGTGCAGGCAGTTGTAGCCGTCCTGCGTGTAGCGCAGCAGGAGCGGCGTGGGCCGCGTCTGGCCGGCTTCGTGGCAGCGCTTAAGGAAGCCACCCAGGCTGGCGGGATAGCGATGGGTCTCGCCCAGCACCTCCATCCAGCGATTGGCGACGGGCACCAGGTGGGGATAGGCGTGTGTGCGAAGGTCGCGCACCAGCGGTGGCAGGGGATCGGCGAAGTAGGCGTAGTCTCCCACACCGAAGCGGTAGCGCTCCATGCTGATGCGGCTTCGGAAGTGCGCGTCCTCCCGGAACATCGATACCAGTCCGGTGCACTCGGAAGGGCTCAGCACAGGCTCCGTGTGTGCATAACCCCATTGCTCCAGGCTGCGGTGCAACGCGGCCCAGTCCAGTCGTGTCAAGCGCTCCTTGAGGTCACCCGCGGGAGTGGAGTTGGCCCCTACCCGGCCGGTGCGCGGACGCCCGGCGCTCATTGGCCCTCGAAGTGCGGCTTGCGCTGCTCCTGTACCGCCGCGACAGCCTCGGCGAAGTCCCGGGAGTCGAGCAGCATGGCCTGCGCGTAGATGTTGTGCTCCCACTCGGCGGCCAGCGTCGATTCCATCCCGCGCCGCAGGCCCTCCTTGCAGGCGGCCAGGGCCAGCGGCGGCAGCTCGGCGAGCTGCCCGGCCAGATTACGGGCGGCGGGCAGCAAGCGCTCCTCCGGCACCACCTCGCGCACCAGCCCGATGCGCAGGGCCTCCGCGGCATCCACGCGCTTGCCCAGCATCAGCATTTCCGTGGCCGCGCCCAGCCCCACGATGCGGGGCAGCAGGAACATCCCGCCCAGGGGCGCGATGATGCCCAGTTGCACCCAGTTCTCCATGAACACGGCGCGCTCCGAGGCGATGCGGAAATCGCAGGCCACCGCCAGCTCGCAGCCCGCGCCCACGGCCGCGCCGTTCACGGCGGCGATGGTGGGCTTGCTGCACAGCTTGACCGCCTTGATGCCCGCCGCGAAGTGGCTGTAGACGGTCTGCTTGATCTCGAAGGGCCGCATCCCGGTCACTTCCGCCAGGAACTTGCGGTCACCGCCGGAGGAGAACCCGCGGCCGGCGCCCGTGAACACCAGCGCGCGCACGTCCGGGTCGGCCTCCGCGTGGGCGATTGCCTCGCGCAGTTGCGTCATCACGGCGGGCGTCAGGGCGTTGAGCACCTGCGGCCGGTTGAGGGTGAGGGTGGCGATGCGTTCCGCCACCTCCAGGCGGATATCGTCGGCCATGGAGACACGTGGGAACGGGGCTGGGACGGCGCGCTTTCCCCGCGCGCGCTTTCTCCTTGCATAGCGGGAATCGCGACGCCTCGCCACCCGAAAATGGGCGCGGCAGGGAGCTTGCAGCCCCAGGAGCCGCGCAGGGCGCCGCTCAGGCCGAGTCTGCCAATTCGTGGCGGACAATGCGCGTGCCCTCCACCATGGCCTTGAGCTTGCCGCGGCAGACCCAGCGCGGGGTATCCCAGAAGCCGCAGTCCGGGTTGATGACCAGCTTCTCGGCCGGCACGTACTGTAGCGCCTGCCGGATGCGTCCGGCCACGTCGTCGGGGGACTCGATGCGGAAGGCCTTCACGTCCACCACGCCGAAGCCGACCTCCTTGATCTGCGCCAGATCGGCGCACAGCTCCGCCTCGCCCATCTCGCGGTTGGCGAACTCCAGCACGATCTGCTGCGCGTTGGCTTCCAGGATGTGCGGGAACAGGTGGCGGTAGGTGCGCGGGGCGGCGAAGGGCTTGTTGTTCAGGTTGCCGAAGCAGATGTGAAGGGCGATCTTGGCCTTGATGCCCTTGACCGCCTCGTTGAACACGGCGATCCAGGGCTTGGCATCGCCCCGCCGCATGGCAAAGTTGGGCTCATCGATCTGGATGAAGTCCGCGCCCGCCTCCTCCAGCGCCTTCAGCTCGTGGTTCACGATGGGCACGAGGGCCTCCACCATCGCCTCCTGGCTCGGGTAGACGTCCCCCCGGCGCAGTGGGGTGGAGAGTGTGATGGGTCCGGGGCAGGTGGCCTTCATGGGCACGCGGGTGAGCTGACGCGCCAGCTTGAAGTCCTGCACCACCCCCAACCCCTCCGGGCAGGTGAGCGGCTCGCGCACGAGGAAGGGCTGCTCCGTGTCCCAGTGCGGGGCGCCCAGGCGGCGCGGTGCCTCCATGGCCTCGATGCCCTTCAGCCGGTTGTAGAAGCCGATGATGAAGTTCACGCGACGCATCTCGCCGTCGCTGATGATGTCCACCCCGGCCTCCAACTGATCCTGGATGGCAATGCGGGTGGCGTCCTCCAGGGTCTCCTCCACATCGATCTGGCCCATACGGCCGGCGGCCAGGGCCTCGCGTGCCAGCCAGACCCAGGCGGGCAGCGCGTGGCTGCCGATCACGGTGGTGGGGAGCAGTTGCGGCGCTGTCGCTGCCTTGGCCATCGGGACTCCTTTCGAGGAGTGGATCGCGTCAGATCGTGCCGGCCTTGCGCAGGGCGGCGATGCGGGCCTCATCGTAGCCCAGCGAGTGCAGGATGTCGTCCGTATCCGCACCCAGCGCGGGGGCCGGGCGTGCGGGCGGGGCCTCTCCCGGCACCTTCACCGGGTTGGCTAGCATGCGGATCGTCCCACGGGCCGGGTGCGGCACCTCCAGCAGGCGGCCCTCGTCCCGCACCAGCGGACTCTCCAGCGCCGCCGCCACGTCGTTCACCGGCGCGGCGGGCACGGCGCCGGCGAAGCGCGCCAGCCACTCGGCCGTGGGCCGCGTGCGCAGCACTTCGTCCAGCATGGCGCTCACCCGCTCACGGTGTTCCAGGCGCGCGGCGAAGGTGGCGAAGGCGGGGTCGTCCGCCCACTCCGGGCGCTCCACGGCCTCGCACAGCGCGGGCCAGAACTTCTCCTTGTTGCACATGATGAAGATCCAGCCGTCGGCCGTCCGGAAGAGCTGACTGGGCACCAGCGAGGGATGCCCGCTGCGCGGCACCCGGCCCTGCACGTGACCCTCGTTGAGGTACCACGTCGCCACGTAGTTGAGGTTGTAGAGCGCCACGTCGAACAGGCTCACGTCCACGTCGCGGCCGGCGCCCGTCTCCCGCGCGCCGTGGATGCCCGCCAGCAGGGCGTAGGCTGCGGTAAGGCCCGTCATGAAGTCCACGATGGACACGCCGCAGCGCGCGGGCGGGCCCTCCGGTTCGCCGGTGAGTGAGAGGTAGCCCGCCTCGGCCTGCATCAGGTAATCGAAGCCGGGCCAGTCCGCCCGCGGCCCCTCGCGTCCATAGGCGGACAGGTGCGCGCAGACGATGGCCGGGTTGACGTGCTTCAGCGCATCGTAGGTGAGCCCCAGCTTGGCCGGCTGATCGCCGCGCAGGTTGTCCAGCACCCCGTGGGCGCCCCGCACCAGATCGCGCAGCACGGCCTGCCCCGACTCCGCCTTGAGGTCCAGCGTCAGGCTGCGCTTGTTGCGGTTGGACGACTGGTAGAAGTGGCTATCCCCCGGGCCGAAGTAGTACGGCCCCACACGCCGGCCCAACTCGCCGCCCTCGCGCGGGTTTTCGATCTTGATTACCTCCGCGCCCAGGTCGGCCAGGTACGTCGTGCCGAAGGGCCCGGCGCCGTACTGCTCCACGGCGATGATGCGCAGGTGCGCGAGGGGGAGCATGGACTCGGCTACCCCGCCGGATTCCGCTCGATGAGCTGGCGGGCGATGATGATGCGCTGCAGCTCGTTGGTGCCCTCGCCGATGGCCAGCAGGGGTGCGTCGCGGTACATGCGCTCGATGGGGAACTCCTTGGAGTAGCCGTAGGCGCCATGGATGCGCATGGCCTCCAGCGAGTTCTCGATGGCCGCCTCGGAGGCGAAGAGCTTGGCCATGCCGGCCTCCAGGTCACAGCGCTCGCCACGGTCGTAGGCCTGGGCGGCGCGCTCTACCAGCAGCCAGGCGGCGTCCGTGCGCGTGGCCATGTCCGCCAGCTTGAGCTGGATCGCCTGGTGCTGGCAGATGGGCTTGCCGAAGGTCTTGCGCACCTGGGCATAGCGCACGGAGGCGTCCAGCGCCGCGCGCGCGATGCCCACGCCGCGGGCCGCCACGTTGATGCGGCCCAGTTCCAGGCCGCCCAGGGCGTGCTGAAGGCCGTGGCCCTCCTCGCCGCCGATCAGGTTGTCCGCCGGACAGGCGTAGTCATTGAACACCAGCTCCGCGCTGTCGATGCCCTTGTAGCCCAGCTTCTCCAGCTTGCGCGAGACCTCGAAGCCCGGGCCTTTCTCCGCCAGGAAGAGGCTCATACCCTTGTGGCGGGGTTCCGCGGCGGGGTCGGTCTTCACCAGCAGGGCGAAGCACTGGCCGTGGATGCCGTTGGAGATCCAGGTCTTGGTGCCGTTGATGACGTAGTGGTCGCGCTCGCGCACGGCGGCGGTGCGGACCGCCTGCAGGTCGGTGCCGCAGTCCGGCTCCGTGAGGGCCAGGCCGCCGCGCAGCTCGCCGCTGGCAAAGCGCGGCAGGTAGCTGGCCTTCTGCGCGTCCGTGCCGAAGCGCTGCACGGCCGCCGCCATGATCAGGTGCGAGTTGAAGATGCCTGTGATGGACATCCACACGCGCGACATGCGCTCGATGATGCGCGCGTAGGTGACCGAAGACAGGCCCAGGCCGCCGTATTCCGGCGCGATGGTGGCGCCGAACAGCCCCAGCTCCTTCATCCCCGCCACGATGTCCTCGGGGTAGACGTCGTCGTGCTCCAACTGCATGGCGTGGGGCGCCACCTCGCGCTCCAGGAAGCGGTCGATGGACGCCAGGATCAGGGCATCGTCGGAAGAGTCGTGGGCCGGGGCGGTGGAAGACATGGCGAATGGGTCCGCAAGGCAAAGGGGAATCGGGCGGCGTCAGCCGCCCAGCACGGTCGTGACGCTGCGCACGTCCGGCGCGGCGTCCAGGCCCAGCAGGGCATCGCGGATGCGCTCGGCGCGCTCGCGCGAGACCGCCCGCTGGGCGTTGTCCAGGTACTTGGCGACGATCTCGTCATTGCTTAGGGGGCGCTCCGCGGCGCCGCGGTTCACGTGTTCGCGGTGCTTCAGCTCCCGCCCGTCGCGGGTGGTGACGATCACCTCGCCCGAGTAGGCGCGGGGGAAGGGGGAAGCGGGGTCGGCCTCGTAGTGCACCTTCGCGGCCAGCGCCAGGATGGTCTCGTCGTGCAGGGTCTCGTCCTCCAGTTCCGCCAGGCCGAAGCGCCCGCGGGCCAGGCTGGCCGCCACCACGAAGGGCAGGGAGAATTTGGCATCGTAGTCGCTGACGGGGCGCAGCTTGTTGGCGATGGGCTCGCAGATGGTCTTGATGACCTCGCGCGGCACCAGCGCCCGCACGCCGGCGATGTCCTCCGGGCGCAGCTTGTTCTCGCGGGCGATGGCGATGGCCGCGTCCGCGCAGCCGTGGGCGAAGTGGCACGCCGGGAAGGGCTTGACGGCCACCTGCTCCAGTTCCCAGCTTTCGCCCAGCCCCGCGGTGGCCAGGGTGTAGTCGCAGCCCTCGGCCAGCGGCCCCAGATGGCTGGGGAACAGGCCGAAGCGGCCCTCGTAGGGGCGCTGGGGCCCCACGAAGCCCTGGCGGGCCAGGGCCGCTCCCGTGATGCCGGCCACGCCGGCCCAGCCTGGGTGCAGGCGCTTGGTCCACGCGCCATCCTCCAGGAACTCCAGCGATCCGGCCCCGGTGGAAAGCGTAATACCTTGCGCCATGTGGAGTTGCGCCGGGGTGGCACCCATCAGCCGCCCCGCCAGCAGGGCGCAGGCATAGGCGCCGATCAGCCCGGTGGGGTGGAAGCCGATCTGGTGGAAGGCGCCCTTGGCCACGGCGCCCAGCCGCGCGCCCGTCTCGATGCCGACCACGTAGGCCGTCAGCGCCGCGCGGCCGCTCAGGCCCAGGTGCTCCGCCACCCCCAGTGCGGTGGGAAACGTGCTCGCAGTGGCGTGGATCACGCCGGGCACGTGGGTGTCGTCGTAGTCCAGCCCGTGCACCAGGATGCCGTTGAGCATCACGGCATCGCGCAGGGGCAGCCGCGCCGGCAGGCCCAGCACCGTGCACTCGCCCCCGGCGGCGCCGGCCAGCCCCTGCACCGCCGTGAGGCTCTTGTGCGCGAAGTCCCAGCGTGTCGAGGCCAGGGCAATGCCCATGGCATCCAGCATCAGGTGCTTGGCGCGCTCGCGCACGGCCGCGGGAATGTCCTCGTAGCCCAGGTCATGGGCAAAGGCGGCCAGTACCTGGGCGATGGACGCAGCATCGGTGCCGGTATGCTCGGCGGGGGCTGCGCCGCCTGCCTCTGGCGGATTGAGCGGGGTCACGGTGGCCGGCTTCATGGTGGCTCCTCGGGATACGGGGCGGGCGGGGGACGGCGTTCGGGGCGCGTCCACGCGTGGGACGCGGTCGGACCCGATCTTCCTGCAAGCCCCGGGGAGATGTCAATTTGCGAGGGCCGGCGCCGGCAGGGCCGTGGCGACTGGCGTCATCGCACCGGCCCGGCCGGGGCGACGCGTCAATCGTGCGGATCGGCGCTCCCGGTAAGCGCGGACCGCCTTCCTAAGGAGCCTGCGCAGCAGGCGTCTCGAAGGGGGACGGCCATCCGATGCAAGGCGGGCGCTAATCCAGGGACAGCAGGCGCTCCACCTCGGCGGCCGAGCGGGCTACGCAGTCCTCGATGGCCAGACCGCCGAAGTAGTTGCCTGTGACCAGCAGCCGCACGTCCGCCAGGCGCTCGTACAGGTGGCGGATCACCTCCGCGTGGGTGTGATCCGGGGCGGGAAGGCTGCGCGTGACGGAGACGCGTTCCTCGATGGACTGCGGCTGAATGCCGAGCACGGCGCAGATGCGCGCGGTGCGCTCCTCGGGTGGCGTGCCGGGGCGGAAGTGGAAGGCGAAGCCACGGTAATCCCGGTGGCGCACCGGATCACGCGCGACCACGCTCCAGAAGGGCGCTTCCACGCCCACCAGCCCGGCCAGCCGGGGCAGGTGCGTGCGCGCCGAACGCACCACCACGCCCTCGGTCTCCAGGGTGGCCATGCCGATGCGGCCCAGCAGGGTGGCCACGTCCGGCGCGGCCTCCGCCAGCAGCCTGGCGCCCACGTCCGGTCCCGTGGCGATGGCCAGCGCAGGCGCTTCGAGGGTCTGACCATCGCTGGTGGTCACGCGCCAGGTCGTGTTGTCGCGGACGATGCGCTCGGCCCCCACGCCTCGCAGCACGGTGAGCTGGCGCTGGTCGGCGATGGCCTCGGGGATGCTCTGCAGGCCGCCCCAGAAGGCGAAGCTGCGGGGATGCTCCTTGCGGCGGGGGCGCTTCTTGAACAGCAGTTCGGCCGGGATGGTTGCGGCATCCTGTGAAACCACGGCGCTAAGCATGGGCCGCACCACCTGCTCGAAGTTCCGCTTGCCCAGCACGCGGCTGTAGTAGGCCTCGACGCTCTTGCCAGTGCGGATCGCCGTGAACATGCGCGGCATGGATACGGCCAACTCCAGCCAGTTGAGCCGCGACAGCACGGACTGCACGTGGCCGCCGCGCCAGAGCATCCATCGCGCCGTCTCGCGATGGGTGAGACGGCTCGCCAGCCCCAGCACCTCCACGATGTTGAGCAGTCGGCTGTAGGAGTTGTAGCCGGTGTGCGCGCCCAACTCCAGCCAGAAGTCCTTGCCGAAGCGCGCGCTGTGCAGCGCGCCGCCGACGCGCTCCTCGCGCTCCAGCAGGCAGGTGGCGCGGCCTTGCGCCCGGCAATAATGGGCGAGGCTGAGTCCGCTGATGCCTCCTCCCACGACGATCACCTGGTACTGCGTCATTGTCGCTCCCGTTGGCCGCCTGCTGGGGCGGCGTCAGTAGTTGGCGCGGTCGTCCGCCCCATGCCCCTGTTTGGGCACGAGGATCGTGCGCTCGAAGCTGATCACCACGGTGCCGTCCGCCTTCTTGCCGGTAGTGCGCACCGTGACGATGCCCGAGTCCGCATGGCTCTTGGATTCGCGTTTGGCCAGCACCTCCGACTCTGCGTAGAGCGTATCGCCCACGAACACTGGAGCCGGCAGGCGGATGTCCGTCCAGCCCAGGTTTGCCACGGCCTTCTGGGAAACGTCACTCACGCTCATGCCGGTCACCAGCGAGAGCGTGAAGGTGCTGTTCACCAGCGGCCGTCCGAATTGGCTCTTGGCGGCATACTCCGCATCGAAGTGCAGGGGGTGCTGGTTCATGGTGAGCAGCGTGAACCAGGTGTTGTCCGCCTCGCCGATGGTGCGGCCCGGCCGATGCTCATAGACGTCGCCCACCTGGAAGTCCTCGAAGTAACGCCCGTGGGTCGCGCGGTAGCGGTTCGGCCCCACGGACTTGGCATTCATGGACATGGCGCATTCCTCTGCGTGCGATGAGGGTAGGAGGGGCAACGTGGCGGCAGGGCGGGCGCTACGACGGCGCAGAGCCAAGTTCTCACTTTGCGGCGCCCCGCAGCGGCGCGGCATCGGCCGGCGGAGGCCCCACCCGGGCGGCGAACTCCGCCCGCCAGTCCGGCGCCAACGCCTCCAGTGCCGCGGCGCGGGCTGCGCCGGCGCGGTCGTTGGGGGCCCAGTGCATCAGCCAGTTCACTTCGGCCACCGTCATGCCACCCGCGCCGTATGCGATGCGCTCGATGGCGGCTTCGGCGGTCAGCTCGCCCTCCTCCACCACGCGGAAATAGATGCCGCAGCGTCCGCTGGCCAGGAAGCGCTTGACGATGCCCGGATCGCCCAGGCGCAGGCCCAGCTTGAAGCACGGCGTGCGGGGCTGGCTGGCCTCCAGCACAGCACTGCCGATGCGGAAGCGATCCCCGATGCCCACCGCGCTTTCCAGCAGCCCCTCCGTCGTCAGATTCTCGCCGAAGCCCCCTGGCGCCAGATCGTCGCGGCCCAGCTCCCGACGCCATCGCGGGTAGTGCTCGATCGGGTAGGCGTAGACCGCCTTGTGCTCACCGCCGTGGTTGACGAGGTCTGCCTGCCCGTCTCCGGCCAGGTTCACGCGACCCACGCGCACGGGGCCTTCCACCGGCACCTTCCAGATGCCCGTGCGCACGACCCCACGCTTCTCGTCCCGCACCTCCCGGGGGAGGCCCACGCTCACCGCAACCAGCCTCATGCTCCGCGCTCCTCAATCAACCGGTGCAGCTTACAGCGTCGGGGCTCGCGTATGCCAGTCCGTTTCGCGCTGATAGGCATCGCCCAGTTGCAGTAGGCGCGCTTCGCCAAAGGGCCGTCCGATGAGCTGCATGGAGAGCGGCAGTCCGCTCTCCGCAAAGCCCATGGGCAGCGCCAGGGCCGGCAGGCCCAGGTAGTTGGCCGGCTGCGTGCAGCGCGTAATGGCGGCCAGCAGCTCCAGGTAGCCGGGGCTGTCTCCCACGTCCACGTCCGCGATGGGCGGAGCAGGGAACGACGTGCCCGGCACCAGCAGCACGTCCACCTGCGAGTAGACCTGCTCCATCACTCTTTGCAGCACGGCGCCGCGCAGGTTCAGTGCGTCCAGGTAGCGCGTGGCGGGCACGAACATGCCGATGGAGATGCGCGCCCGTACCTGCGGCGAGTAGTCCTGCGGCCGCTCGTGCAGCCAAGTGGCGTGCGCCGTCGCAGCCTCCGTGCGCGTGATGATGGTGCCCAGGGGATAGAGCAGGTCGTGATCGGGCAGGTCCACTGCGTGCAGCTCGGCGCCCAGGCGCTGGAACACGGCCTGCGCCGCTTCCAGCGCGGCGCCGGTGGGTTCGCTGAGGCCGTCCGTGTAGTAGCTGGTGGGCAGGCCGATGCGCATGCCCCGGATGGGCCGGCCCAGGGCCGCCTCGTAGTCCGGCACGGGCTCGCGGCTGGAGGTGGGATCGCGCGGGTCGTGCCCGGCGATCACCTTCAGCAGGCGCGCGGCATCGCGCACCGTGCGCGCCAGCGGCCCCGCCTGGTCGGTGGAGAACGACAGCGGCAGCATGCCATAGCGGCTCACGCGCCCGTAGGTGGGCTTGATGCCCACTACGCCACAGAAGGCAGCCGGCAGCCGCACGGAGCCCCCCGTGTCCGAGCCCAGCGCCCCATAGACCTGCCGCCCCGCCACGGCCGCGCCGGAGCCCGACGACGAGCCGCCCGTGATGTGCTGCGGATTCCAGGGGTTGTGGCAGTGCCCGGTGTGCTGATTCAGACCGTGGGGGCCGGTGGCGAACTCGTTCATGTTGAGCCGCCCCAGCGTGACGGCCCCGGCGGCGTCCAGCCGCTCCAGCAGCGTGCAGGTTACGTCCGGCCGCCAATCGCGGCGGATCAGCGAGCCACAGGTGCAGAGCTTGCCGGCGCGGTAGAACATGTCCTTGTGCGCCAGGGGCACGCCGTGCAGGGGGCCGCGCGGGCCACTGCGGGAGAGCTCCGCATCGGCGGCGCGGGCGGCGGCCAGGGCCTCCTCCGCCTCCACGCCCAGAAAGCTGTTCAGTGTGGGCTGCGTGCGCTCGATGCGCGCCAAGCAGGCCTGCACCACTTCCTCGGAGGAGATGCGCCGGGCGGCGATGGCATCGGCCACCTCCACCAGGCTCCAGTGCGTCGGCTCGGCGGCGCTCATGGGGCCTCGTCGCGGTAGTGCTTCAGCAGCCGCACGAAGTCCGCCGGCTCGGCCTCCAGCGGCACGCGGCCGCGCTGGGCCAGCACGGCCCCATTGAAGCGCGCCTGCAGGGCGGCCATGCGCTCGGCCTGCTCCGGCGGCAGGGTCACCTCCTGCACGGCCTCGGCCAGGGTCAGGATGAACTCGGCATCAAGTTTGCGGGTGGTCATGGTGCGCCTTCGCGAGGAGGTGAGTGCCGGGTGGGTGGCTAGATGACGCCCTCGGACTGTAGCTTGCTCATCTCATCGGCCGAGAGGCCCAGCAGCCCGCGGTAGACGTCCTCATTGTGCGCGCCCATGGCCTCGCCCAGGTGCTTCAGCTTGCCCGGCGTGGCGGAGAGGAAGGGCATGGGCGCCGGCACCACCACCTCGCCCGCGCGGGCATCCTGCACGTGCATCAGGTCGCCTCGGGCCGCGAACTGCTCGTCCGCGAAGATGTCCGCAATGGAGTTGATGGGGCCGCAGGGTACCCCGCCCTCGGCGCAGCGGGCCACCACTTCCTCGCGCGTCAGGGTGCTGGTCCAGTCCGAGACGACGCGGTTCATCTCGTCCCGATGCTCCAGGCGCGCGGGCTTGCGGCCGAAGCGGTCCGCGTGGGCCAGCTCCGGTTGGCCGATGATCTCGCAGAAGCGGGCGAACATCTTGTCGTTGGTGCAGGCGATGGCCACCCATTGGCCGTCCTTGGTGGGGTAGTGGCTGTGGGGCACCGAGTTGTAGGTATCCGCGCCCATGCGCTCCCGCACCCGGCCCGTGGCCGCGTACACCGGAGCGATCTCGTCCAGGAAGCGAAACATGGGCTCGTAGAGGCCGATGTCGATCACCTGCCCCTCGCCGGTCTGCTCCCGCGCGCGCAGGGCCAGCATCACGCCATAGGCGCCGTAGATGCCCGTCAGGTAGTCCGCCAGGGTGGTGGAGCCCGGCATCAGCGGCTGGCCGCCCGGCTCGCCAGTGAGGTAGGACAGCCCGCAAAACGCGTGCGCGATGCGGGCGAAGCCGGGCTGCTCGCGCTTGGGCCCGGTCTGCCCATAGCCCGTGATGCGCACCATCACCAAGCGCGGATTGATGGCCCGCAGCGTCTCGTAGCCCAGCCCCCACTTGTCCAGCGTGCCCGTGCGAAAGTTCTCCACCAGCACGTCGGATTCCGCCACGAGGCGCTTGAACAGCTCGGCGCCCTTGGGCTGGCGCAGGTCCAGCGTGATGCACTTCTTGTTGCGGGATTCGTTGAGCCAGTTGTACGTGTCGCCCGCCGGGCTGCGCGTGCCCAGCTCGCGCAAGGAATCTCCGATGCCTGGCTTTTCGATCTTGATCACCTCCGCCCCGAACTCGCCCAGGGAGCCGGCGGCGAACGGCCCGGCGATGAACGTGGCGATATCCAGCACGCGGATGCCCTCCAGGGGGGCGGGCGCGCCGTTGGCGATCTGGCCGGCGGGTTGGCTCGTGCTTGTCATGAAGGCTCCAGGGAAATGCGAACGTCGGTAGCCGCGGATCACGCGGATGTTACAACCACAAGCGCAGTGGCGTGAATACCAGACCCCTCGTATTCGCTCGAGGGGACCGGGACGCTGTCATTTCGAGCGCAGCGAGAAATCTGATGTTCGGCGCAAGGCGCCGCGTGCAGTACCTGCTGCCCGCCACCATGCGCGGCGTGTGCACTCCGCACTGGCTCGCGTATGGTGATGGACCTCCACGCCCTTACTGCTTGGCCGCGATGTGATCGGCCTTGGCCAGGATGTTCTCGGCCAGCTTGATATTGGCGAGGTCTACCATCTCGCCGCCCATCTGCACGGCGCCCTTGCCGGCTTCCATACCGCGCTGCATGGCCGCCAGCAGCCCGCGGGCCCAGGTCACCTCCTGTGGAGAGGGGGAGAACACCTCGTTGGCCACGTCGATCTGGCTGGGGTGAATGCAGCTCTTGCCCTCGAAGCCCAGCGAGGCGGCCCGCAGGCAGGAGGCCCGGTAGCCCTCCAGGTCCTTGAAGTCCGCATAGGCGCTGTCGCGGGGGCGCAGACCATGGGCGCGGCAGGCGTTGGCGAGCCGGGCCATGGCGAAGTGCCACTGGTCGGCCAGGTGCCGTTCGGCGGGCCGACCCTCCGCCCCGGGCACGACGATGGCGTAGTTGGGGTCCGCCGAGCCGATCTTGCGGTTGCGCATCTTCATGCCCACGGCGTAGTCCCCCGCGCCGAAGCTGAGGGCCTCCAGGCGCCCGCCGGCAGCGGCGATGCCGGAGACGTTCTCCATCCCCAGCGGCGTTTCTATGATGCCCTCGATGCCCACGCGGCGGGCCCGCCCCAGGCCGCGCTCGATCTGCTCGATCATGGTGGAGACGTAGTACACGTCGTTGGGCGTGTTGACCATGGGCAGTACGATCAGGTCCAGGCGCGGGCAGTTTTCCACCAGGCCCACCACGTCCTTGTAGGTCAGCGGTGTCTCCAGTCCGTTGATGCGGACGGCCATGTTGCGGCTGCCCCATTCCACCCCGTTGAGGGCTTGGATGGCCGCGGCGCGCGCATCCTCCTTCTTGTCCGGCGAGACGGCGTCCTCCAGGTCGAGGATGATGCCATCCGCCGCGCTGTTTGCAGCCTTCTCGAAGAAGCGGGGCGTGGTGGCCGGGACGAACAGGCTGGAGCGTTGCAGGCGGAACGGAGCGTCGGTGGCGGATTTGATGGGCATCGGGTCTACCTGGCTGGCCCGGCCGATGAGGGCCGGATCGCGATCGGGTGGAATGCACGGCCGGCACGCCGTGAGGCGCGGGGCAGCTTGCACTTAGCGGCCGTGCGGCTTACACCATGAGCCGGGCGTGCGCATGGTGTCTACGGACGGACCCGGCTGGAAGGCCCACACCGGGCGGCACCTCCCAACGGCCCGCTGCCACAGCCGCGTGGGGAGGCCGATCTGGCGCCGACCTCCCGGCACCAAGCGACCGCACCCCCTTATACGAAGCCGCCACCTGACTGGCAACACTGGCCGGCCCCCGGCCTGCCGAGAGGAGAGCCGAGCGATGACCACTGCCCCCCTGAGCGACGCCGAGCTGCAGGCCCTGCGGGCCTGGGACACCCCCACCATCTGCAATGCGCTGGAGATCGTGACGCCGCAGCGCCGTGGTTATGGCTTCACGACGACGCCACTGGTCTGCGCCTACCCGGGCCTGCAGCCGATCGTGGGCTATGCGCGCACGGGCACCATCCGTGCCATGCACCCCAACCCCAAGCCCGCCGCGGAGGCCAAGGCGCAGCGCTTCGCCTACTTCGACTACGTGGTGGGTGGTCCAGGGCCGCGCATCATGGTGCTGCAGGATCTCGACCCCTCCCCGGGCTTCGGGGCCTATTGGGGCGAGGTGCAAACGAACATCCACAAGGCGCTGGGCTGCCTGGGCTGCATCACCAACGGCTCCGTGCGCGATCTGGATGCGGCCGCGGAAGGCTTCCAGATGCTGGCGGGCTGCGTGGGCCCCTCCCACGGCTGGGTGCACTTGGTGGACTTCGGGGTGGACGTCAACGTGGCCGGCATGACGGTGCGCTCGGGCGACCTGATTCACGCCGACCGCCATGGCGCCGTGGTCATTCCCGCTGAGGCCGCGCGCGAGATTCCCAAGGCCGTGGACCTGCTCAGCCGCCGCGAGGCGGTCATCATCAAGACCGCCCAGAGCGTGGGCTTTACGGTGGACCAGCTCAAGGCCGCTATCGGCGAGGCCGAAGAAATCCACTAGGCGCAGCTTGGCACCAAGTGGGATTTTCCCACTCCGCTGTCGGACCATTCGAGGTGCAGCGGGGAATCTGCGTGCCGGAGCACAAGTAGCGTCTCCGGTCGCGGGGCGCATTTGTCCGCATCGGCCCGCTGCGCCGGGGCGGTCGGCGCGGTAATCTGGTTGATGGCCGCCAGCCCGCTGTGGTGGCGGTTTGGCGCCTCGCGCAGTGAAATTGCGAAACGAAGCCAATTGGGCCGTGACCGTGTGGCGTAGCGGTCCGGGCCAGCACTGTTCTGCCGCCACCGCGCGCCAGCAAGGCTATTTGCCCCGGCAGCCCGCTCGCGGTATGCAAGGGACACGAATGGCCGGGGGTTGCCACGAGCGACCCCGACGGCCTGCCCCACCGCGGAGCCGGGAGAGAGCACGATGGCTGAGCCCAGCCTGGAAGCCGAGTATCAGCGCATCCTGGCAGACAGCCGCCGCACAGGCGATCTGCTGGAGGAGCCTGCTGGTCAGGAACGCCGCCGGCACCCGCGCATTCGCGTGAAGCCGGGCGACCTGCCCACCGAATTGGACCCGTGGGTGTTCGCCATCGACATCTCCATCTCCGGCATGGCGTTTTATGCCGATGAGGCGGTGGAGCCCGGCCGCAAGGTGACCATTCACCTGGGCGACTTGGCCACCGCGGATGTGGAAGTGCTGGCCTGTCGGCAGGAGCAGTCCACCGCGCGGCACCTGCCTGCGCGCTACCGGCTGCACTGCCGCTTCGCGGACGAAGAGCAGGGCAAGCGCCTGCTGGTGACCATCAAAGACCTGGAGGGCGCGGCGCGGCCCACTTGAGCCTGCGCTGGACCTCGACACCCATCGCAACCGAACCATGATCCACACACCCGTCTGCGACCTGCTCGGCATCCGCCACCCCCTTGCCCTGGGCGGCATGGCGGGCAGCACCTCCGTGCCGCTGGTGGCGGCGGTTTCCAATGCCGGCGGCCTGGGTACATTGGGTCTGGCCAGCATCCCGACCGAGCAGGTTCCGCGGGACATCGCCGCCATCGGCGCTGTCACTCAGGCACCGTTTGGCGTCAACTTCCTGCTCTTCCGCATGGTCGAGGAGGCCTTTGATGCGGCCCTGCAGGCCCGTCCGCCCGTGCTCTCCTTTGCCTGGGCCCGTGCCGACCAGGACCTGCGGGCGCTGTTCGATCGGGCTCACACCGCCGGCAGCACGGTGATGTACATGGCGGGCACCGTGCCCGAAGCCCTGCGCGCCAAGGAGGCCGGCGCGGACGTGATCGTGGCCCAGGGCACCGAGGGCGGAGGCCACGTGGGCTGGATGGCCACCATGGCCCTGCTGCCCATGATCGTGGACGCCGTCGCGCCCACGCCTGTGATGGCGGCGGGCGGCATCGCCGACGGGCGCGGGTTGGCCGCGGCCCTGGCACTGGGCGCCCAGGGGGCACTGCTGGGCACTCGCTTTCTGGCCACGGTGGAATCGCCCCTGCACCCGAACTTCAAGCAGGCCGTGCTGGATAGCGACGGACACGACACCGTGCTCACCGAGATCCCGGACATTGCCCGGGCCCAGGTCTGGCCCGGGGCCATGGCCCGCGCGCAGCGCAACGCACTGGTGGCGCGCTGGGCCGGGCACGAATGGGCCCTGCGTGCCGAGCAGCCGCGCGTGGCGGCGCAGATTCTGGCCGCTGGCAAGGCCGGCGACGTGCAGGAGGCCTACCTGCTGATCGGGCAGGATGCCGGCCTGATCCGCGATCTGCCGCCTGCGGGCGAGGTGGTGCAGCGCATCGTGGACGAGGCGGAGGCACTGCTCTCGCAGCGCCTGCCCGCCCTGGTGCGCAAGGGCTGAGGCCGCGGCCGCAGGCGGGCTGCGGCACGCAACACTGTCACCGGAGGGTGGACGATGGATCGCGATTTCGTGGGCTACGGGGAGCACCCGCCCAAGGTGAAGTGGCCGGGCGATGCCCGCGTGGCCGTCTCGCTGGTGGTGAACTACGAGGAGGGATCGGAGCACTCCTTCGCCTTCGGCGATGCGGAGCAGGAACCCTACAAGGAGTATCCGAAGACCTTGCCCCCCGGCGTGCGCGACTACGGCAACGAGTCCGCCTACGAGTATGGCGCACGGGCGGGCTTCTGGCGCGTCCTGCGCACCTTCTCGCGCCACGGCATCCCGGCCACCTACTACTGCTGTGCCGTGGCCCTGGAGCGCAACCCCGCGGCCGCCCGCGCCATTGCCGAGCACGGACACGAGGTGTGCTGCCACGGCTACCGCTGGGAGGAGCCCTTCCACAAGTCCGAGGCGGAGGAGCGTGACGAAATCGCCAAGGCCGTGGCCTCCCTGCAGCGCACGACGGGTCACCGCCCGGTGGGCTGGTACTCGCGCTATGCCCCCAGCGACCACACCCGGCGCCTGCTGGCCGAGGAGGGCGGCTTCCTCTACGATTCCGACAGCTACGCGGACGATCTGCCCTACTGGACGGAGGCCGCGGGCAAGCCCTGGTTGGTGCTGCCGTACACGTTGGAAACCAACGACATGAAGTACTGGGCCAACGCTGCCTTTGCCACGGGCCAGGACTTCCGCCAGTACATGCAGGACTCCCTGGACGTGTTGTGGGAGGAAGGCGCCGAGAAGCCGCGCATGATGTCCGTGGGTCTGCACATGCGCATCATCGGCCGCCCGGGCCGCGCCAAAGCCCTGGACGACTTCATTGCCTATGCCCGCGCCAAGGGCGGCGTGTGGTTCGCCCGCCGCATCGACATCGCCAACGTCTGGCGCGAGCAGTTTCCGCCACCGGGCCGTTAGCCCGGCGCATCGTCACCCATCTTCGGTTTCACCAGCAGGTTTGCCAATGACCCGAACTAGACGCATCGGCGTGGGGCTGCTCTCCCGCGCGGAACAGACCGGAAGCGACCGCGCACGCTGGGCCGAGGAGCAGGGCTTCGACAGCGTGTGGGTACCCGATGGCGATGGCAAGATGCACGCCCTCACGCTGTCCGGCGCCGTGGCCGCCACCACGAGCCGTATCACCGTCGCCACGAGCATCGTGCCCGTCTACACCCACACGCCCGCCGTGCTGGCCGCCAGCGCCATGACCCTAGCGCACCTGGCGCCCGGCCGCTTCGTGCTGGGGCTGGGCTCGTCCAGCAAGGCGATGATGGAGAGCTGGAACGGCATCCCGTTCGTGAAGCCACTCACGCGCGTGCGGGAGACGGTGCAGGTGCTGCGGGCCATGCTGGCCGGCGAGCGGGTGGATTTTCAGGGGCAGACCCTGAGCTCGAAGGGCTTCCGGCTCAATCCCCTGCCCCCCACGCCCGTGCCGATCTACCTGGCCGCGCTGCGCCCGAACATGCTGGAGCTGGCCGGCGAGGTGGCCGACGGCGTGATCCTGAACCTCGTGCCTCTGCGGGCCCTGCCCGGCATGCTGGAGCACATCGCCGCCGGTGCCAGGCGCGCGGGCCGCTCGCTGGCGGATCTGGACATCGTGTGCCGCTTCAACGGCGTCGTGACGGACGACCGTGCGGCGGGCCTCAATGACGTGCGGAGCTTCATCGCGCGCTACTTCGCCGCGCCGGTCTACAACAAGTACTTCGCCGCCTGCGGCTTCGAGGCCGAGGCCAAGGCCTTCGCCGATGGCTTCGCCCGCGGGGACCGTGCGGCCACCGCCGCGGCCATCACGGACCAGGTGGTGAGCGAAGTGGGCATGGTGGGCACGGAGGCAGAGTGCCAGGCACAGGTGCGCGCCTTCTACGACGCCGGGGTGAACACCGTCTCGATCATCCCGCTGTGCCAGACCGTTGAGGACACTGACCGCACCTTCCTCACCTTCGCGCCCAAGCACTTCAAGCCTTGAGGGGGTGCCGGGCCGCGCCTCCGGCCTCACTGCGTCGTGTGGGGCCGCGGGTCCGGTGCGCTCACCCCCGGCGCCCCGCACGCAAAATCACCGCGCTTCCGATACACTGGTGATGGGGCGTCAGTCCCCCTCGTCTCCCCCTTCTTCGGACGGTAAGTTCATGATCCGCACGGAACAGGTGGGCGCGGTGACGACGCTGTGGCTGGCCCGGCCCGCCCAGCGCAATGCCCTGACCGTCGAGATGATCCGCGCCCTTGGCGAGGGCATCGCGGCCGCGGAGGCCGACAGCGCCTGCCGCTGCCTCGTGCTCAAAGGCGAGGGCGATCACTTCTGCGCCGGGCGCGACCTCGGCCAGACCGCGGCCCAGAGCGAGCTGGGCGCCATCGTGGACGACAGCGCGACCTACAGTGCGATCTACCGCGGCCTGCACCGGCTCTCCAAGCCCTCCGTGGCCGTGGTGCGGGGCTATGCCGTAGCCGGGGGCTTCACGCTGGCGATGGGTTGCGACTTCGTGTTGGCGGACGAGACCGCCCGCTTCGGAGCGCTGGAGATGCGCGCCGGCTTTCCCGCGGCGGTGAACACGGCCATCCTTACGCGGCTTTGCGGGCCGCGGCAGGCGCTGGAGTTGCTACTGAGCCAGGACATCGTGCCCGCCCGCACGCTGCACGCGATGGGACTGCTCAACCGTCTCGTGGCCGATGCGGAGGCCCTGGACGAGGCGGCGAAGGACTTCGTCGGGCGCTTGGTGGAGCTGGACGCCCTGGCCGTGCGGCTGACCAAGGAGACCCACCGCGCCGTCGGCGCCATGCCGCTGGACGACGCCCTCACCATGGCTTCCCAGCTCAACGCTCTGCTGGTGACGGGCGGGAAGTTCCGCCAGGGCGCCGATAAGTTCTCCCAACGTAGAAAGTAGCGCGGCGGCGGCTGGCCCTGCAGGGAGGTGCGATGCCGGATGCGGTGGAGATCGACGGCGCGCTGGGCGAAGGCGGGGGCCAGGTGCTGCGTACCGCGCTGGCCCTCTCTATCGTCACGGGTTGCCCCTTTCGCATCCACTCCATCCGCGCCAACCGGCGGCAGCCGGGCTTGGCTCGGCAGCATGCCGAGGGTGTGCGCGCCGCCGCGGCCATCTGTGGGGGGCGCGTCACGGAAGCTGCCGTGGGCACCACCGCGCTGGCATTCGTGCCTGGCTCCGTGCGGCCCGGCAGCTATCGCTTCGAGATCGGCACGGCCGGGGCCACATCGCTGCTGCTGCACGCGCTCTACCTGCCGCTGTGCCTGGCGGACGGCTCCTCCTCCCTCGTGCTGGGCGGCGGCACACATGTGCCGTGGTCTCCCAGCTTCGAGTACCTGGCCCACTGCTGGGTGCCCAATCTGCGCCGGCTGGGGCTGGAGCTGAGCGTGCGCCTGGAGCGCGCCGGCTTCTATCCACCGGGCGGCGGTGAACTGCACGTGAACCTGCACGGCGGCAGCCGGCCCCGTCCCGTGCATTGGGTCGAGCCCAGTGAGCGGCCACGCTGCCGGGGGTGGTCGCAGCAGGCCGGCCTGCGGGCGGAGGTGGCCGAGCGCCAGCGCGCAGGCGCCCTGGAGGTGCTGGAGGCCGCCGGCATCGCCTGCCCCATCGCCGTCGGTGCCTTGGAGGCGCGCTCGCCCGGCACTGCCATCGCCCTGCTGGCCGAGGGTTCGGATTGCCTCGTGTGCGTGACGGGCCTGGGCGAGCGAGGCAAGCGTGCCGAGGTGGTGGGTCGCGAGGCTGCGCAGGCCTTCGCCGCGCATCTTGCCACGCACTGTCCCGTGGACGAGCACGCGGCCGATCAGCTCCTGCTGCCGCTGGCCCTGGCGCCCGGGCCCTCCGCCTTCCTGACGCCGCGGGCCACGCCGCACCTGCTCACCAATGCGCGCGTGATCGAGGCCTTCTTGCCCGTGCGTATCGGAACGGAGCCGGCGGCGTCGGGCGGAACGCGGGTCACCGTGCAGCCGGGCTGAGGAGATCCTGCCTCGTGGCGTCGTGGGTGGCGTCCTGCTAGCGTCGGGTCAGACCCCAAGGGAGGAGGAGCAGCGATGGGCAGCGAACGAACCACCGTGGCGCGTCGGCCGACCGTGCGCGGCACCCAGGCCATGGTCGCCTCCGGCCACCACGCGGCCACCCTGGCGGCCCTGCGCGTCCTGGAGCAGGGCGGCAATGCGGTGGACGCGGGTGTGGCGGCGGGCATCTGCCTGGCCGTGCTGCAATCGGATCTGGTGAACTTCGGTGGCGTGGCACCCATTCTCGTATCCATGGCCGGTGCGCAGCAGCCGCAGAGCATCGCCGGGCTGGGCCGCTGGCCACGGCTGGCGTCCGTGTCCTTGTTCCGCGAACGTTGCGGCGGCGAGATTCCCCCCGGGGTGCTGCGCACCGTGGTGCCCGCCGCACCAGACGCCTGGGTCACGGCCCTGCGGCGCTTCGGTTCGCTCCGCTTCGAGGACGTCACCCGCGATGCCATCGCGCTGGCTCGCGACGGCTTTCCCATGCACACGTTCATGGCGCGCAATCTGCGCGAGGAGGAAGCGGCCTTCCGCCGCTTCCCCGGCAACGCCGCCGTGTATCTGCCCGGCGGGCGGCCGCCCCAGGTGGGCGAGGTTTTCCGCCAGCCCGCCCTGGCGGACACGATGGAGCGCATGGTGCGGGCCGAGCGTGCCAGGCGCTTCGCGGGCCGCGATGCGGCGCTGCAGGCGGCGCGCGACTGCTTCTACACGGGCGAGCTCGCCGAGGCCATGGTGGACTTCCACCGCCGGGAGGATGGCCTGCTGCGTCGCGAAGACTTGGCCGCCTACCGGTCGCCGGTGGAGGATGCGCCCCACGTGGATTACGGGCCCCTGTCGGTCTACGGCTGTGGTGCCTGGTGCCAGGGTCCTGCGCTGCTGGAGGTGCTGAACCTGCTGGAGGGTTACGACCTGCCGGCTCTGGGCCACAACAGTGTGGCCTATGTGCACACGCTCACCGAGGCCTTCAAGCTGGCGTTCGCCGACCGCGAGGCGTTCATCGGCGATCCCGACTTTGTGCGCGTTCCGCTGGCCGGATTGCTTTCCAAGGCTTATGCGGTTGCGCGGCGGGAGCAGATCGACCCACAGCGTGCCTGGAGCGAGCTGCCCCCAGCCGGCGATCCCTGGCGCTTCGAGGCCTCGGCGCCGGGCGCCGTTGGCGGAGGCGGCGCGCGCCCTGGAGAGCCGCTGAGCGCCACGGGCGGAGAGCCGGGCGACCGCTGGGACACGAGCTACGTGGCCGTGGCCGACCGCTGGGGCAACCTGTTCTCGGCCACGCCCAGCGACTCCGCCGCGCAGTCGCCGCTCGTGCCGGAGTTGGGCATCGTCTGCTCGGGGCGCGGCTCGCAGTCGTGGGTGGACGAGCGGCATCCCTCGTCCATCGAGCCGGGCAAGCGTCCACGCCTCACGCCGGCGCCCGCGCTGGTGCTGGAGCACGGCCTTCCGCTGCTGGCCTTCGGCACGCCCGGTGGCGACGTGCAGATCCAGGCCATGGCTCAGGTGCTGCTGAACCTGGTGGAGTTTGACATGGAGCCACAGGCTGCCGTGGAGGCGCCCCGCTTCGCCACCTACAGCTTCCCCGGCTCCTTTGCGCCGCACGCCTACAACCCCGGGCTGCTCCGCATGGAGCGTGGCCTGGGGGACGATGTGCTGCGGGCCCTGGCAGGGCTGGGCAACCGCGTGGAGCCCTGGGACGACCTGCCATGGCGCGGTGGTGGTGTTTGCCTCGTGCGGTTCGATGCCGCGCTGGGCATCCTCGAGGGCGCTGCCGATCCCCGCCGCGAGTGCTACGCACTCGGGTACTGACGGCGCGTTGGGTACCGTGCGCAGCCTATGCGCCCGCGGGCCGCAGCTAGAAGATGAAGTCGTAGCGGTGGGCGTGCAGGGTGCGGCAGGGCAGCAGGCGCCAGCCTTCCTTGTCGGCGTGGGGGGCCAGCCGGGCAGCGGCCGCATCGCGCGTGGCGGCATCGGCGAACACGCCAAAGACCGCGGCACCGCTCCCGCTGAGCAGCGCCCCGAGGGCCCCGGCCTCCAGCAGCGCCGCCTTGAGCGTGCCCAGCACCGGATGCCGGGGCAGCAGGGCCGGCTCGAATGCATTGAACAGCCCCGCCACCACGCCATGCAGGCTACGCAGGTCCGGGTCCGCTGTGGGCGCCGGCCCGCCGTCGGCTTCGGCTCGTGCGGCGGCATAGGCATCGCCGGTGGCGATGGCCAGCGGCGGCATCGCAACCAGCAGCTCAAGCGGCGGCAATCCCGCCAGCGGTGTCAGGCGCTCGCCGACGCCCTCCGCCCAGGCCGGGCGGGGCTCCAGGAAGAACGGCACGTCCGCGCCCAGCCTGCGCGCCAGGGCCTCCATGCGGTCGGGCCCCAGCGGGTGGCCGTGCCAGCGGTTTAGCGCCACGAGCGTTGCCGCCGCATCGCCGCTGCCACCGCCCAGCCCGGCGCCGGCGGGAATGTTCTTGTCCAGTTCGATCTCCGCCGCTGGCGGCTGCCCCAGGGCGTCCGCGAAGGCCAGCGCGGCCCGATGGACCAGGTTCTGCTCCGGCGGTCCGAGCGGCTGCCCCGCGGTCACCCGCAGGCGGACGCCCGGAGCGCCGCCCAGCGCAAAGCGTAGCCGGTCGTACAAGGCCACGGGCGCCAGGGCAATGCGGATTTGGTGGTAGCCATCGCTGCGACGCCGCAAAATACGAAGGTGGAGCGTCACCTTCGCCGGAGAGGCCACCTGGAACAGCCCTTGTGTTTTCATGGGCGATCGCATTATAGTGATGCCGAATCGGCCTACAGCTTCACATTTCGTTCGCTAGAACCCCTATCAGCATCGCAGGGCCGACGCTGCTTGGCTGTGCTGTGGGGTAAATCGGAATCTTTTTCTTTCGGGGAGGGAAGTTGACTTCGCACTAAATTCATCCAGAGGGGAGGCATCATGGACAGCAGTGCTCAGCTTTTCGAGCCTGGCGAGAAAGTCATGTATCCTCAGTTTGGGCTTGGCACGATCGCCGGAGTCACCAAGAAGCAGGTCAATGGAAGCAGCCTAAGCTTTTATCGCCTGGAGTTCCCGCTCAAACAGATGGAGATTCTGGTACCCGTCAAGCGGGCATCGGAAAACGGGTTAAGGCGAGTGATGACCACATCGGAGGTCGAGCAGGTTCTGGAGTATCTCTCCTGCGCCCCGCCCTCAGCCAAGCCACAACAGTGGCATCGTTGGCGCAAGAAAACCCTCGAGCAGCTCAAGTCCGGGGATCCCCTGGAAATCGCAAAGATCTTCTGCTACCTGCATTCCCTCGAAGGCAAGAAAGGCCTCTCCTTTACCGAACGCAAGATCCTGCTGCAAGTCGAGCGCATGCTCGTCAGTGAGATCGCCGTCGCGAAGGACATTCCCGAAGAAGAAGCCGAGGGCATCATCGCGGGCCGCAAGACTGCCGCCAGCGCTGCAGGCCAAACCCGAGTCAATGGCAATGGCCGTGCTCCCGTGAACGGTAATGTCAACGGCCGTGCTCCTGTGAACGGAAATGGTCGAGCCCCCGTCGGTGGCAATAGCAGCGGCCGCGCCCGTGTCGCCAGCGCCAGTCACAGCAACGGCCGCGTGGCCGCAGCGAGCCACCACCACTAGCTGCTTAATCCACCTGCCTGGTTGAGGCTCCTGGAGTGACAGGAGCCACCAGCCGCCCCTCGAAGCGACACTCCTTGCGGGCACGATGCCCGCCCGGCCTTTCGGCCAGGCGGGCGACGCAGGGCTGTTCAGCCCAGCAGATCGGCGATGACGGCGCGCTCCTCCTGCAGTTCCTTCACGGAGGCGTCGATCTTGGCCCGCGCAAAGTCGTTGATTTCCAGCCCTTCCACGATCTTCCAGCCGCCGCGACCATCGCTGCGCACCGGGAACGAGTTGACGATCCCTTCCGGAATACCGTAGTGCTTCCCGTCGGAAAGTGTGGCGGAGGAAATCCAGTCGCTGTCCGGCGTGGCGGCGAGCATGGACTTCACGTGGTCGATTGCCGCGTTGGCCGCCGAGGCCGCCGAGGAGAGTCCGCGGGCTTCGATGATGGCCGCGCCGCGCTTCTGCACGGTGGTGATGAACTGGCCTTCGAGCCAGGCGCGGTCCGTGATGACCTCGGATGCAGGCTTGCCGCCGATGCGGGCGTTGATGAAGTCGGGGAACTGCGTGGCGCTGTGGTTGCCCCAGATCGTGACGTTGGTGACCTGGTCGATGCCCACGCCGGCCTTGGCAGCCAATTGCGCGCGGGCCCGGTTGTGGTCCAGCCGGGTCATGGCGTAGAAGCGGTCAGCCGGAATGGCGCGCGCGTTGTTGAGCGCGATCAGGCAGTTCGTGTTGGCCGGGTTGCCGACCACCAGCACCCGCACGTCCGAGGCTGCACGCTCCAGGGCCTTGCCCTGACCCACGAAGATCTTGCCGTTTTCCGTTAGCAGGTCCTTGCGCTCCATGCCCGGCCCCCGGGGCTTGCTCCCCACCAGGAGCCCCCAGTTGATCCCGTTGAAGGCCTCGTCTGCCTTGTCCGTCAGCACGAGCCCCCGGAGCAGGGGATAGGCGCAGTCGTCCAGTTCCATGGCCACGCCATTCAGGGCCTTCATGGCCGGCGGGATTTCCAGCAGGTGCAGATAGAGCGGTTGGTCGGCCCCGAACACCTCCCCGGAGGCAACCCGGAAGATCAAGCTATAGGCCAGTTGACCGGCAGCGCCGGTGATGGCCACGCGAATGGGTGCTTTCATGGCGATTCTCCTTCTGGAATTCCCTTGAATGTGAGCAAGGCCCCGGCTGCAGTCAGCAGCTGCCTTCTCCCCAGAATCGGTGTGTCGTCTCCTGTGGCGGCCTTGGCCACCGCTGTCGTGTCGTTGCCGTCGTTCCGCCGGACCGTTCGGGCCCGCGGCTCAACCTGTGCGACTGCTAGTAGCTCCAGACGCGCCCGGCGTTCTGCGCTTCCTTGTCACGCACGGCCGCCTCCAGGTTCACCTCAAAGGCATGGGTCAGGCGCAACACGTAGGTCAGCGCGTCAATGATCTCGTCGCCCAGGTGGCGTGCATCGGCCTTGGCTTTCCAGCCCTTGCGGATCTCCGTGGCGATCTCGCCCAGTTCCTCGGACAGCAGCATCGCCAGGCGCTCCGGCGTGTCCTCAAAGGCCCGCTCGCGGCGCTTGGCCTCCACATAGGCCACCAGCCGGTTCAGTGCGAAGTCCGGCTGCACGTGCGTCTCCGGCGGAGCGCCCCTCCGCCGCTCGGCGAAGCGCTGGTCGTTGGAGGCTTCGTGGGCCGGCCACTGCCCGGCCAGCGAGACGCCGAAGCTGTTGGCCAGGTCCAGCAAGTAGAGCAGCACGTCGGCCAACTCCAGCGCCAGGCTCTCGCGCGAGAAGCGCTCCGGGTAGTAGATCCAGTGCTTCAGCTCCGTGGCCAGCTCACCCACCTCCTCGGTGAGCAGGATGAAGATCTCGTTGCGGTCGCGGGTGAAGCCGCGTGCGGCCACCATCTCCGTCACGTACGCCTGCATCGCGGGCAACGTCATGGGCTCCGGCAGCGCCAGTGGGGCCATGGGTCGTTCGCTCAGGCGCATCGCCGTGTCCATGCCACCGGGCCCTAGATCACGCGTTTGGCGCGCAGGGCCTCGATCTGCGCGGCGTCGTAGCCCAGCCCGCCCAGCACCGCCGCATTGTGCTGCCCCAGCCTGGGCGCTGTCACGCGTACCGTCACGCCACTGGCCATGCGGATGGGCGTGCGGATATGCGGCACGTCGCCCAGTTCCTCATCCGGCACGGAGACGATCAGCTCACGGTGGCGCACCTGCGGATCGTCGAAGAGTTGCGCGTAGTTGTACACGGGGCCGCAGGGCACGCCCGCCTCGTCCAGCACCGCCACCCAGTGTGCGGTGGGCGCCGTTGTCAGCACGGTTTCCATCTCCCGCTCCAGGTCGGCGCGGTGAGCCACCCGCTGGGCGCTGGAACCCCAGTGCGGATTGTCGATCCACTCCGGATGGCCGAGCGCCTTGGCGCAGCGCTCCCAGATGGCCTGATTGCCCGCACCCACCATGATGTAACCGTCCTGAGTGGCCATGCGCTGGTAGGGGGCGTTCTGGCGGTGGCGCGAGCCCTGCCGGGTGGGCTCTTTGCGGTCGGCCAGCCAGCCGGCGCTGGTCCACGAGCTGAAGCCGATGGCCGTTTCCAGCAGGGAGCATTCGACAAGCTGACCCCGGCCGGTGCGTTCGCGTTCATAGAGCGCGGCCAGGATGCCCTGCACGGCCCACATGCCCGTGCCTAGATCGCAGATGGGCAGCCCCACCGAGGTGGGCGGTCCGTCCGACTCGCCGGTCACGTGCATGATGCCGCCCATGCCTTGGGCGATCAGATCGAAGCCACCCTTGCCTGCGTAGGGGCCATCATAGCCGAAGCCGGAGAGCTGAGCGTAGATCAGGCGCGGGTTCACCTCACGCAGGGCCTCGTAGCCCAGCCCGGCGCGCTGCATCACGGTGGGGCGGTAGTTCTCCACCAGCACGTCCATGCCAGCCACCAGCTTCAGGAAGACCTCGCGGCCTTCGGGCTGCTTGTAATCCAGCGTGATGCCCTTCTTGTTGCGGTTGATGTAGCGGAAGTAGGGGTTGCGTTCGCTGCCGTCGCCCATGCCGCGGGAGGAATCGCCCTTGCCCGGGCGCTCCAGCTTGATGACCTCCGCGCCCATGTCCGCCAGGATCATGGTGCAGAACGGGCCCGCCATGTGTTCGGTGAGGTCCAGCACCTTCAGCCCGTGCAGGGGCCCGGCCCCGTTGCGATGCCCGCTTTCCTGACTGCTCACGCTCCTCCTCCTTTGCCGCTGTTCCGCCAGTTGCGTTCCCGGCTCTGCCGGTTCCGTGCTCGATCCGCGCCCTCGCCTGCCCCTACATCGCTCCATTGCCACCGGCGCGCAAGGCATTGCCCTCCGGCCCGGCGCTGGGAAGCTCAATCATCGCCGGAGGACGGTGGAAGCCCGATGGGGAACGCAGGAAATCAAGGCCGTCTACAGGCAGGTGTGGAATCCGAATTCCAACGCGACGATCGTATGGATCGGGTTGATGACCGTGAGCAGAGACTCCACCACGAGGGGCATTTTCAACGCCCACCTCGCCGGACTGCCCATAAGTGAGCACTGCAAGAATAGTCTAGCGCCCTCGTGCCGCATTGGAAACCGTCCGAGCGGGGTTTGCCGCGCGCCGAAGCTGGCCGGGCGGCGGGGAGCCCGGCCAGCTCAGCTCTCCATCACGTATTCGAAGACGAGGTAGGACACGATGAGGAACACGGCATCGAAGGCCGCCAGCAGCTCCAGCCAGGACGGCTCGGAGGTAATCGGTTGCCCGTCCAGCGCCATCGAGGACAGGTGCACCACTACTACCACCAGCGGCACCAGCAGCGGGAAGAGCAGAATCGGCAGCAGCACCTCGCGTCCCTTCAGGCTGGCCGTGATGCCGCCCAGCAGCGTGCCCAGCGCGGCGAAGCCCAGCGTGCCGCCAAACAGCACCGCCGCGAGTGGCAACCAGGCCCCGCGCAGCCCCACGCCGAAGAACAGGCTGAACAGCGGCAGCAGCAGCGCCAGAATCAGCACGAGGAACAGCGTGTTGCTCAACATCTTGCCCAGGTAGATCACGCCGCGGCTGACGGGGGTCAGCAGCAGGCCGTCGATGCACCCCTGCTCGCGCTCCTGCGTGAATGACTTGGACAGCCCCAGCACCCCTGCCAGCAGCAGGGTCACCCACAGCAGGCCGGCCGCGCTCTCCTGCAGGAAGCCACGCACGCTCTGCTCCAGCACGGCGATGCGGACGGACCCGCTGGCCGGCCCGCCGGGCAATGCATCCAGCGCGGCCAGCAGCGCCGAGCGGTTGGTGAAGGTGCGCCCCTCCAGCGTGCTCAGCGCCTGCACCTGGGCCGCCGTCACGCCGTCGCTGCTCAGCACGCTGAGCACCCGCGGAGTGATGCGGTAGCGTAGGCCCTCGCCGGAGCCCACCGCGAAGTTGAAGATCAGCAGCGTGAGGAGGGCGAAGAAGAACATCGAGACGATGTTCTCCTTGCGACGCAGGTCGATCAGGAGATCCTTCCACAGCAATACCCACACCTGTCCGGCCCCTACTCCCATCGGTTGCTCCTCAGCGTTGCGAATGCTGTGCACCGGGCTGCCCCAGCCCGGCAAAGAACGCCAGGGCACACTCGCCCAGGCGAGGCACATCGTAGCCACCCTCCTGAATTACCAGCAGCGGACGCCCCAGTTGCGCGATACTTCGGGCCATGGGCTCGAAGTCCGACGGCTGCAGGCGGAACGTGCCGATGGGGTCCGTCGCCAGCGCGTCGAAGCCCAGGCTCACGACGACCGTGGCCGGATCGAAGCGCGTGATGGCCTCCAGTGCTGTCTCCAGCGCCGGGGCGTAGGTCGCCCAGTCCGTGCCCCCGGGCAGGGGCAGGTTCAGGTTGGCCCCTTGCCCGCGGCCGCCACCGGTCTCGTCCGCTGTCCCGGCCACGTAGGGGTAGGCCTCCTCGGGCCGGCAGTGCAGGGAGGCGTAGAACACATCGTCACGCTCCCAGAAGATCTCCTGCGTGCCATTGCCATGGTGGTAATCCACATCCACGATGGCCACTTTGCCCCGCTCCAGCAACCCGTGTGCTGCCACTGCCGCATTGTTTACGAGGCAGTAGCCGCACCAGCTTTCCCGCCCGGCGTGGTGCCCCGGCGGCCGTGGCAGCGCATACGCCAGCGGCGCGCCCTCCAGCACCGCCTGAGCCCCTGCCACCGCCGTGGCGGCTACGGCCGTGGCCACGCGGTACGACTCCGCCATTAGCGGCGTGCTGCCGTCCAGCGCGTAGTACCCCGCCCGGAGTCGGGCGTGGGGCGAGCGCAGCAGGGCGGGCAGTCGCTGCATGTGGAACGGAAAGAACTCCTCGTCCGGCTTCAGGCGCGCGCACACCGCCGCCAGCGCATCCAGATAGGCCCGGCTGTGGGCGCGCTCCAGCCATGCTTCGTCCAGCGCGGGCGGCGCTTGTACCTGGAATTCCGCTCGACCTGCCAGGGCTTCCAGGATGGAGCGCGTGCGCCCGGGCACCTCCGGGTAGGGCGTGAAGCGGCCATAGAAGAAGCTGTGCCGCGGCCCGTAGGCTTGCTCCACATCGGTGTAGAAGACCTGCATAGCACTCCTGCAAATGCCGACTGCCACGCCAGGGAAGCCAAAGTCCGGGCGATGTTGATACCGCGGCTATTCCACCAGCGCCACCAGCAGGCGCTTGGGCCCGTGCACGCCCATGGCCAGCACCAGCTCGATATCCGCGGTGCGCGAGGCTCCGCTCACCAGCACCAGGTTGGTGGGCACCTCGGCCTGGTAGGCGCCGCTCTCGATGAAGTCCGCCAGCCGCGGCACCAGGCCAGCGCGCTCCACGATGGCCAAGTGTACCTCCGGTGCCAGCGAGAGCAGGCGCGGCTCGGCCGGTGTGGGCACCAGGATAATCGAGCCCGTCTCCGCGATGGCCCCGCGGCTGGTGGTAATGCCGCAGTCCGTGCTGAACAGCTCCGCCCGTTGTGTCTCCGCAGGCTGATCGTAGCGCCGCAGCGTAAAGCGGCCGTCCCCCGCCAGCGCCTCGCGTAGGGGCTCCAGGCGAGGCTCGCCGCCCGTGATGACACTGCGCGTGCCCGCCTCGGCCAACCAGGGCACGATCACTTCCGGCAGGGCGGCCCAGCCGG
>Ga0209919_1000040_pt1 | contig 70168 bp, 104 predicted proteins | sample SalPon2A_C_D2_MG_FD_185721 | JGI IMG/M metagenome (GOLD analysis project Ga0209919, IMG submission 185721) | Soil microbial communities from South San Francisco under conditions of wetland restoration - Salt Pond MetaG R2A_C_D2_MG (SPAdes)... | ecosystem: Environmental > Terrestrial > Soil >... | reverse complement strand
GCACGTGAGCGGCCTTGCCGGTGTAGGCAGCATAAAGCACCCGCCCAGGTGCGATCGTCGGGAAGAGCTTGGCGATCGTGGACTTCCCGGTCCCGGCATAGCCGAAGAGCCTGAAGCACTCGCCAGGGCATCCCCCGTCGATCCAGGCGCGCACCTTGTCAAACGCGTCCTGCTGCTGGGCGTGTAGTTGAGTCATCAGTCGGGTTGCTTGCTGAAGACGGTGTCGATGGTCTGGCCCTTGCTGTTCATGAGATAGACCCCCAACGCCTCGGGGACTGTCTTGTCGATCTCGTGGTTGACCACTCGACGGTTGAGGCCCTCGATGAAGAGCATGAACTTGTTCTCCTTCTTACATCGAGACGAGTCGATGCTGACCGCGGTGCACTCGATGACTTGCTCATGTGAGCCTCTGATGATTTTCACGAACATATCTTTCTCCTTGTCTTTCTGTCTGTTGTTGCGCCAACATGACGCGAACAAAGGATGAGGTCGCGAAGGTTGCACATTCCACCTCTTCTGCGGCGAGGCCGCAGCTATTCCGACTAGAAGTTCTCGTCGACCTCGTCTGCGCCGGTAGCCTTGTCGTGACTGTCGTAGTCGGCCTTGGCGCGACCCTGCTCGATGGCCTCGCGCAGCGCCTTGGCGCTCTCGTAGGCGGGGCTGTCGGGGGAGATAACGCTCTCGATGACCGAGCCGTTGACGGCGGGCTGGAGAACGTAGTTGCTGTAGGGCTGGCCCTTCTTGTTGACCTCGTTCTTGGAGGTCAGGCGCACGGACATCGCGAACAGCGGGGCGACGTCGGTCAGCTTGCGATCGCCCACGCGGGCGGTGTCGAGCTTGGTGAAGTAGTTCCTCCACGCCTTGATCTTCGTCGAGGTGAAGGGGATCACGACGTAGCCCAGTGGGGTGTTGTCCTCGGACACGTGGATGGCGTAGAGGCTGAACGTCTCTTCGAGGGTGTTGCCGTCGTCGGTGAACAGCTGGTTGCGCTCGACCGCGTTCGCTTGGGCGTCCTTGACGATCTTGGACAGCGGTGCGTGCTCACCGGCGAAGCCGCCGCGATCCGGCCTCCACTCGACGAAGGAGCGGTTCCTGGTGGCCAGGACGAGCTTGATGCCCTTCTCGGCCGAGAACAGCTCCTCGGTGGCCTTGTTGAGGATCATGCCGGGCTCGGCACCCTTGACGTAGCCCTCGCCGCCCTTCTGCACCGCCGGGCTGAGCGCCTGGAGGAGGGTGAGGAAGGGGATCTTGAGGTCGTCCATCGTGATGTCGTTGCCGACACCAGCGTCCGTCCCGAAGTCCGGAAGGTTCGCCAGGGAAGTGTTCTGCTCGGCCTTGGCCAGCTCGTTCTCGTTGCTCATAGTTGTCGTCCTCTCTTGGGTTGATCTGGTTGATTTCAAACCCACCCGGAAGTGCAGACGCGTCGGCAGTGGGGGTGGGGCTGTCGGGTGCGTGAACGACGCCCGACGCGCCGGTTAGCTTCTCGACTCACGCTGTGAACTAACAGACAAATGTAGGGGTGACCCCTACTCGAACACCGGTTCGATCGGTGCTCCCTTGACGAAGACCGCCTTCTTCAGCGTCCGCACGCCGAAGAGATCCACGTCGACCTCCTCTCCGTTCTTGAGCTTGTTGATCACGTAGGCCCGGAGGGTGGCCGACTCGATCTTCTGTTCGCGCTTGGGGGCTTGGCCCTTCTCGATGGCCTGCGTGTAGAACTCGTCGGCCTCCTCGTGCTGTCCACGGGTGAACATGAACGAGATAGTGTCCTTGATCAGGTTGGCGTCCCCGGCGTCGGTGACGACCTGCATGACCTTCGGTCGGTTGGCCTTCAGCGGCGACACCTGGATGGACTCCTTGATCTCGACAGAGACGTCGTTGGTCTCGAACTTCGTGAGGCCGATCTCGGTCATGTATTCCGGGATGTCGACCTCCTGGAGCTGTGCCAGGACGCGCTCCGCCTTCTTCAGTTCCGCCCTTTTCAGGTTTACTGCTTCCTGGGCCCTGAATAGGGCCTCTCCCATCTCGGCGATTTTGGTCAGCTCGCCGCCAGCTGTGGCTTCTTCACTCATCCAGAATCCTCCCACTGTCTCCAGTGACTGTGTTGTTGATGTCCTGCTTGCTGCGCAGGGCGCTCACTATCTTCAAGTCTACAGTGTCGCGAGCGATGATGTCGATGTAGACCACGGTTTTTGTTTGCCCACTCCGATGCGCCCGATCTTCGCTCTGGGCGCGGTCGTCGAGGGAGAACGTGTTCGAGTAGTATATGACGGTCGTGGCACGAGTCAAGGTGATTCCGCGGGCGGCCCCGCTGGACTGGTTCGCGATGAAGAATCGGACCTTGCCCGACTGGAAGTCCTCCTTGGACTTGACGCGGTTGCCCGAGCTGTAGACCGTGTAGGTCTCCCCCATCTTGTCGAGCAGCGCGGCGATGTTGGCCTTCTCCTCCTTGAACTTCGCCCAGATGATGGCGGAGCCTTCGGTGCGCTCGATGACACCCTCCAGCGCCTTGAGGCGAGGAGCGTCTGGGCCGATCGTCACTAGGTTGTCGGGACCGCCGTCATCGGTGGGTGCGAACCCGCTGGTGATCTGCTGGAGGCGGAGGTCGCGGACGATTGCCATGTCGGCGGTCAGCAGCTCATCATTCCCGAGGTCCACTTCCAGGTGCTTCTGGAACTCGTCGTAGACCTTGCGCTGTCGCGGACTCAGGTCGTAGTAGACACGCTGGTAGACCTTCGGCGGCAGGTCGAGGACTTCGTCCTTGCGCACGCGCGAGCCCACCTCATCCATCTTCTCGCCGAGCAGCTTGAGGTTGCGGTAGCGGAGCAGCTTCGGGAAGCTCCGGCCGCCAGCCAGCTGCTGGTTCTGCCAGAGGCCGAACATGACCTTGTAGATCGCGAACGAGTTGACGCCGATCGACAGCCAGACGTCGGGGTTGGCCCACTTGATCTGGGAGTAGGCGTGCATCGGCGAGTCGATCACCGGCGTTCCGTTCAGGAGTCGGCGGTAGTCCGCATACCGCGATGCAGCCATCAGCCGCTTCGTAACCTGCGCTCCCGGGGTCTTGATGTAGGTGCCCTCGTCCACGACGAACAGGCAGCGGCGCTGGGTGAGGAAGGCCTTTGCATACTCCGCGCCGAGATACTTGATTTTGGCCCCACGCTTCCGCTGCGTCATGATGGAGTCGAACGACATGGCCAGGATCGGCATCCCCTCGAACTCCAGGAGGGAGGGAGCATATGTCTGGAACCGCTTCGTGCGCATCTTCTTCGTCTGGAACGCGTGCAGCATGACCGGAATGTCGTCCGGCATGTGTAGGGGGATTTCGTCAAGGATCCAGTTGTCGTGGACTCCGCCCGGAGCGATGATGAACATGGCGTCGATCTTCCCTGCACGGTAGAGGGCCGCAGCGGTGTCGATCACTGCCTTGGTCTTCCCCGTCCCCTGTTCCCACCACAGGCAGCGTTTCGGGGTGTTCCAGTGCTCATCCACCTCTTTCAGCTGGTGGTCGAAAGGCTTCGTCTTGAATCTCGGCATGACATAGCCTACCACCCTCTCAGGTCCGTGGAGCACATTTTCTGGGAAATATTTTCTCCCCACACGCCAGAGAAGAGGGTATGCTTGGGCATCATGGAAAACACACTCACATTCACAGATCGGGCGCAAGCATCTCTCACTCGGGCCAGAAGGGCCAAAACCCGCGAAGGCAAGTTCCACCAGCTGCACATTGCAGAGGCGCAACTCCAGTTCGCCGAGCGCTACGAGCGGAAGACCTTCGCCCAGGCGTTCGACGTCTCGGTGATCCGAAGCGACTTCACCCGGCAACTGGCGGCCTTGGCATCGTGAGCACGAACATCCCAGGGCCAACATCGGCGCACGTCAACAAGGTCAACATCCTCCAGATGATCAAGGAGCAGCAATACTGTGAAGTTACGCAGATGCCACTCGTCGTGGATGATGCGTTCCTGGTCCGCGTCCTGGGAAGCGACGAGGAAATCCTCGTCAGCGGGCGCGGACTCCGAGAGCTGTTCATTGATCCTGAAGACATGGAGGTCATCTCGGCGGAAACCGGGATGGTCATCAGTGGATGATCCGGATCAGGCTGAACCACCTCAACACGGCCATCCTGCGCGAGATCGCTGAGACGGCCACACGGATCGCGGATCATGGGATCGCGCGAGGAGATTCCCTGCTGGAGCAGGGCGACTACATCGACGCAGACACCCTGACCGTGGTGCTGCACGACCTACGAGAACAACTAGGAGACATGGATGAGCATCGAAGTCACGAAAGTCGGTGAGCGGTTCCTGATCAGGGGCTACACCTATCCGATCAAGGAGAAGCTGAAGGGGCTGGGCTGCCGCTGGGACACCAAGCACAAGTGCTGGTTCACCGAGGACATCAGCATCGCGCGGAGCATCCGGGACAATCCGCCCAAAGAGACGGTGGCGGTCGACGATCCGGTCGTGATCGCCCGGGCACGATACAAGGACAAGCTATACGCGGTCCTTCACCGAAAGGGTGAGGGCGCGAAGCTGTCGTTCCGCGACGGAAGCTCGGTCTTCTGGGCGAAGTCCGGGGCAGAGATCATCGAGACCTATGATCCGCCGATCAGTCTCGCGGACATGGAGGGGAAGAAGGATGAGTGAAGACATCGCAGTCAAGGCGCTGAAGTTCCTGTTGGCGAGAGCACCGAGAAACGACCGCGTCGTGGATCACTCGCTTCGTGTCGGAGGTCAGTTCGACGACATGACGGCGCGCACCGTAGGCTATCTTCACGACCTCGTAGAGGACGGCCACGCCACCGATGAGGAGATCGGCCTGCTCTTCGGAGATGAGGTGCAGGATCTCGTCTACTTCCTGACTCGGGAGGACGATGAGACCTACTACGAATATGTCCGAGCGATCCCCCTCGGCGGCCGGATCGCAGTCCTGGTCAAGCTGGCCGATCTCGCAGACAATCTCCGGAATATGCCCAAGGAGAAGGAGTCCCTACGACCGCGCTACCTGGAGGCGCAGAAGTTTCTCCGGGAAAGTCTGGCAGACCTGTGATTGAGCAGTGGTGGGACGAGGAGGTCAAGCCGAAGCTGACACAGGCACTCAGGGGGGGGGCTTGCTACCGGGACTTCATGCGCATCTACCTGCGCGAACTCATGCGGCTGATCGCGAGGGAGCTGGTCAGGAGGGCAATCCGGGATGCTTTGCTGGAAAATCCCGACATCCTCCCGGACGAGCAGGTATAGTTCAGCAGTTCAACGACAAGGAGACACACATGGAGATTTGGAAAGCCAAAGTGACGTTCGCCGACTCGGTCGGCCAGTGCCGGGTGGTCTACGTGGACAGGTCGTTCGAGGACGACACCCCGATGGTAGACATCTCGGACCGGCTCTACGAGGTGGCAGCAGAGAAGCTGCCCGACCAGGGCGAGGACTGGGACATGATCGAGATCATCGAGGAGCAGATACTGTGAAGATCAAGCTCATCGCACTCGAAGTTCGCGGGCAGACGCTCACGCTCTACCGGCTGGGGGAGACCTTGGTCGCATCGACAGCGGACGGCAAGGTGGAGGGCTTCCCGGAGAGGCTAGGCACTCCCTTCGAGATCGCCACCGCCATCTTCGACAAGCTCCTCAAGAGGCAGGCCCAGCTGACGGAGCTGGACGCACTGTCTGGGATCGTCGACGGGATCATGTCTGACGACATCACCGTCTTCTGAGGCCCAGCAGCGGGTGCTGCACGACCCGTCAGGGTTGCAGGTGCGGCATCCACTCATCCGAGCACGGACTTGATACCGATCCAGATCGCCCCGAGGATCCCGGTCACGAGGATCCCGGCCGCAGTGATCATCCCCTTCCGCTTTACAGCCCTGGCGGTCTTGCGCCAGTCGCGCACGAAGCTCATGTCCTGCTGGACCTCGATCGGATCTCCCATGTCGATGCCGACCCGGGTCAGCGCGTCGGACACCCCCTCGTCTACGCGCTTGCGGATCTCCTCACCCATCGCCTCGGCGGTCTCCTTGGCCGTCTCCTGTGACGTGTGCCGGATCAGTTCATGAAGTTCGTGGTCTTCCATTGATACTCCTAGGTGGCGTCCGTGAAGACGCCATAGGCCACATTCGTAGCGCTTGGGTTTTGTAGCTCCACGAAGTTGCGGGACGGGCCCGTGTTCGTGAGGTGCTTCAGTTCGATGGTGTCTGTGGCGACCACACCGGGGATGGTGCCGGTCGTGCTGACGTTGGGGGTGTATCCTGAGAGGTTGGTCCACGTGCCGCCGTTGATGCGATACTGGATCTGGCTGTTGAAGATCGCGCCGATGTTGACGGTGAACGTGCCGGAGGCGGCTGCGGTGTAGACGTTCGAGCCGACGCCGCCGGAGAGGTCTCCGCCGAGGTAGAAGTGGCTGCTCCGGGAGCTGGTGGGCGTGACGTCGTGGTCGAGGGTGTAGCGGCTCTCCAGGTTGGTGAGCGTCTCCTTCGAGTCGGAATAGTCGTGGCGCGTCTCGATGCGCACGCGGATCTCGGTCCCAGCAGCGGCCTCATTGGCGATCTCGGCCTGAGTCGGGCGCGTGCCGAGCGAAGCTCCGGTTGCCCAGGAGGACTGGTAGGCGAGGACGTTCGAGCCGGTCGGGTCTACGTAGACCGACACTCGATATTCAGTGCTGGCATCCACACCGGCGTCGTCCGCGGTCAGGGACAGCACCTCGTCGGGAGTGGTGTAGGCACGCCGCCACCAGTCGACGTCGAAGCCGACGCCATTCAGGCCGGAGCCATCTGCCTCCAGGTCGATCGCGCCGAACTCCGTCGAAGAGCCGTTGTAGAGCAGGGCAGCGGGCGGGTAGGGGCGGACCGCCCGCTGGGCCATCGCCTGACTCACGGTGGTCACCGAGCCCGAGAAGCGCGATGCGGCAGACTTCATGCGCAGCTCGATGTCCACGTTGTTGGTGTTCGGGAAGATGGTGTCGCTGAGCCCGGAGCCCGTGAAGAGCAGCCAGACCTTGGTCCCGGCTGCGTGCGACATCTGGGCACTGTCCAGCGCTCCGCGGTAGACGTTCTGGAGGTCGACGTCGGACACGTTGTTCGCGGCGGACGAGACCAGCATGTATTCGTTGCCGACCTTGATCAGGTGCTGGAGCGACTGCCCGATGTCGGTCAGGGTCGCGGCATCGTTGAAGGCGCTCTCCAGTGCGGCTTGGCTGTCGTCGGACGGCGTGATGGTGATGGTGGTGGTCGGGATGGCGGTGCCCGCGGCGAGCGCGGTCTTCAGCTCACCGAGCAGGGAGAACGACACCACCTGTCCGGCGTCGGCGTAGGCCCCGCTCGGGGTGCCCGAGGAGTTGCGCTGCGTGATGTCGAACGTAGCCTCTCCGCCCTGGCGGTGCGTGGCGCAGTGGACCTTCGAGATGTTGGCGTCGCCGAGGTAGTCCGGGTCCCGGACGATGAGTGCGCGGGGGGCTTCCTGCACGAGCTGCTCGGTGCTCGGGTAGGCAGACAGGGCCACACTCGGCGCGGTCCAGCCGGACGCGGCCGGGGAGCCGTAGCTCGCCGCAGCGAAGCTGAAGACGTCCTGCACCAGGACCACCTCCATCTTGTTGTCCTGGAGGAGCCCGTAGTCGATCGACATCACGCGCATCGGGAGCTTCGTGAAGCCGAGCTTGGTCGTGGTCCAGGCGACCACGCTGCCGACCTTCAGATCCCAGAACTGGCGGCTGACAGTGAACTTCCCACGGGCGAGCGGGAAGCTCTGGCTGCGCAGCTCGCGCCATGCGAGGTTGCTCGCGAGGTCGCTGTCTTTCACTCCCGGGAACACCACCTGGGCGCTGACCAGCTTCCGGCTGGTGACGGTGCCGCCGCCCTGGATCATCGCGTTCGCCATGTCCTGGGCGATCGCGTAGCTCTCCTTGTAGTCATCGTCGCGCTTGTGGAACTGGACGGCGATCTGGTTCGTGGTGTCCTCCCACGAGCCGCGGCTGAAGTCGGAGACCGACTTGACGTTGCTGTCGCTCAGCTGCGGGACCGTGTTGATGTCCCAGCCGAAGTAGCCGTGGCTGGACTCCCGGGCGAGGTTGACGGTCCACAGGCCCGTGCGCTGGTCGAGGAACAGGACTCCGCCGATCTGGCGCTCCAGCTCGGCCAGGAAGTCCGCGGCGGTCATGGCCTTGTCCACGATCATCGAGAAACCGTTACCCTCCGCGATCAGGGAGTCGCTCGCCAGGAGGAACGAGCTGCCCACGCCGACGTCGATGTCGGCCGCCGGGAAGCCGAAGCCCCAGTCGCTGTTGGTCAGGACCTCGTAGATCACGTTCATGGGGTTGCAGTCCACGCCCACCTTGTTCTCTGAGCCGGTCTGCCCGGAGAAGAGGTCCGGGTAGCGCTCGATCTCGAACGCCCAGGCGGGGATGTTCGTGGAGTTGCCGACGTAGGCCCCCAGGTTGGAGGCCGATGGGGCCGCGCCAGTCATCTCGCGCACGACGAGGTGGCAGGTGCCGGTGTAGCGGGGGGCGGTGTCCGTGGCCGTCGCCATGGCGATCTGCTGCCGGGCCGGGTCGTCCAGGTAGGCGTTGACGGCCTGTGTGGAGGTGCCGCCGTAGAAGTCGCAGGTGGCCTGGATGCCGCCGGTGCCGAGATCGTCCCCGCCGAAGAGCGTGGGCTCGTCGATGTCGAAGCGTCCACCCGAGGCGACGGACCCGGAGAAGACCTCGTCCTCCCCGACCCAGACTCGGCGCAGGACAACAGGGATCGTGTCGTCGCCGCGGCAGAGGCCAAACTGGAAGCCGACCTTGTATTTCCAGCCCTTGATGAAGGTGGTCTTCGACCAAAGCCCGGTCTTCTGGGTCTCCTTCACGGCATCCTGGGTGAGGTCTCCATACCAGATCACGTTGGGGCCCTTCAGCTTGTTCCGCCCGAAGACGAGCGGGATCACCCGGCCCTCGGTGGCGGTGGGGAAGCTGAAGTCGCCCAGTCCGGCGGGGCGGGCGTCCTCGATCTGGGGCTTCGGGCGCAGCAGCTCCTGGAGGACCACGGCCACCGCAAACAGGGCCAGGGTCAGCAGGAAGGCCTCCGCCGGGGCTCCATCGGGGCGCGGCTGGCTGTGGACCCACAGGGAGTGCCCCAGGAGCGCCAGGAGCGTCCCACAGACGATCTTGCGGGGCCAGTATGACAAAGCCCTCAGAGGAGCGCCGAAGTCGATTACGGGGTGATCTGAGGCTCTCATGAAGACGTCTCCTTGGCGTGCTTCTTCAGATACGCGAGTGCCGCTTCCAGAACTAACGAATCGTCACCGAACTGCCCCAGCCCTGCGTTGCAGCGATGGCAGAGCATCCCGCGCACTGCGCCTGTCTTGTGGTCGTGGTCCACGTGCAGGCGAGAGCAGTGACCCTTCCCGGAGGCTGGTTTTCCGCAGATCGCACACAGGCCACCCTGCTCATCTATCATACGGTCCGCCTCCGGGCGGTCTACCCCATGATGCTGCTTGAACTGCTGATCACGGACGTGACGTCGGAGGTCCGGATCTCCGGCCAGACGCTCCCTGAATCGTTCATACTGCTTTTTCTGTGCAGCCTTCCCTTTCTCAGTGGCTCTATACTTACGCTTCCGCTCTGCACCCGTCATAGCCATCCTACAAACCACTGGAGAAGGGGTTACGATTGGGGACGAACGGACAGCCGCCGAACTCAAGCACGTTCTCGAACTTCGTCTTGCAGTCGCCTGTTGCGACGTGGTCGCAGCCAGCGAAGACCTGGACGTTCTGCCCGGACACGTCGGAGGCGAAGGGCAGGAGCAGGGTCAGGACGTTGCCGACGTGCTTGACGATGAACCGGAAGTCCTGGCTGCCCGACAGGGGGGTTACATACCCGGCGGTCCAGTAGCCGTCCGGCTTGGAGTTAGCCCCGGTGACGGTGATTTCGGCGGTCGTGCCGCCGGAGGCGACCGGGCCGACGAAGTTGAACAGGCCGGAGTCGACACCGCACGCGCCGTCATAGAGGGAGTGCTGGCACATCCCCATGTAGGTGACGCGCGGCAGGTTCTGGTTCTTGGCAGATTCGATACTGCGGACCACGATCTCGGAGGTGTAGCCGTCGCGAGGGAAGGTCACGGCCTGCACGGTCCCCTTGAAGATCATGACTTGCGTGTCGAACGTCGGGACCTCGTCTGGCTGTAGGCGGAAGATGGTCAGCGTCGCCTTCTCGCCCGGAGAGACGTTGATGTATTGAGCGGCGAACGGGTTCTCGCTCGGGACCGTCACCAGTGTGTTGCGGGTCTTCTGGTCGGCCGCCTGCACGATGCGCGAGCGCTTGATCGGGGTGGCCGCGTAGAGGACAGAGGACACCGTGACGTCCTGGCTCCAGCTGGTGTAGGTCCAGGTGGTTGAGCCCATCGAGAACTTGTAGATCTCGATCGGGCGCGAGCTTTCCAGGCTGCTCTCATAGGTGTCGAAGCTACTCATCGAAGACCGTCCTCACCGGCATGTTGACCTGGGCGAGGCCGATGCGCGGGTAGATGATGTTGACGTTGTCGGAGTTGAAGCGGGACAGCTCGTAGAACTGGATTCGGTCGATGTCCGCCACCGTGTAGTTGGAGGGCCACGTGGTGTCGAGCGTCAGCCGCTCTACGCTCGTGCTCACGGTCGCGCTGCTCTGGACCACGCGGACGAGATCCGGGTCGCCGTTGGTGAAGGAGATGCGCAGCACCTTCTTCGGGTTGCGGTCCTGGATGAAGCGCACGTAGCCGACAGACTGGATGTCCATGGTCGCAAGCCCAGAGCCGAGCGGGGCGACGGGGGTGAGGTCCTCGATGAACGTCGGGAGCCAGAACGCCTTCTGCCGTCCACGGAGGGCAAGCAGCACGTTGCGCAGCTGCATGATCTCAGCCCTGCTGCGGGCGACGAAGTTCTTGTCGGAGCTGTGCTTGTTCTTGTCCCACGCCGTGTCCTGCGTCACCACGCCAGTGAAGTTGTCCACCCGGTAGACGCGCTGGTAGTGGCTCTCCTGCATTCCCCCGTCCGTGACGTTGCAGTCGTCGAACAGGACCCGCCCGTCGTAGACGGACCAGAATCCTGGGGTGGTGCTTCCGGCGAGTGCTCCGGAGTCGTTGTCCAGGACCTGGAAGGTTACGTGGAAGTCCTGGAGGTTGACCTTGTGGCGGGTCCCCTCGACGGAACGCTGGATGATCGCGGCACGCATCGGCATGATCGTGCTGCCTGCTGGGTAGGCGTTCACCGAGCCGCTATCTGCGGTGATGGAGGTGTCCGTCTTCGCGGTGATCGTGATCACATCGAAGGTCAGCTCGTCGGTGATGATGACGGCCGTGCCGCCCACACGGAAGTCCACGTCGTCGCCACCGGAGATGGGGTATGAGGTCGCGCCGATCGAGACCGCTGCCGTGGTGAGCACCTTCTCGTGCCAGAGCGGGAAGCCGAAGGTCTTGCCCTGCCAGTCCATGAGCATAGCCTGCATCCGCTGGCGCTCATCGGTGTCCAGGCGGTAGGTCACAGTGAAGATCTGGCGCGGGTTCGTCCGGAGTGCGATGCGCTGCTCCTCTCCACTCATGGACTCGATCACGTCGGTGAGGAAGGCCAGTGTCTCCTTGACGGGAGTCTCATACTCGGTGGGCAGGAGGACGATGCGCTGCCCAGACACGAAGAGCTGGGGCATGTCGCCGGAGTCGAAGGTGAAGTCGACCGAGGTGTCGAAGATGGGGAGACCCTGGGCGAGGGCCTGGATCTTCGTGAGGATGATCGTACCGAGGCCGGTGCCTGCACTGTTGTCAGTCGTGGAGGAGTCGAGGATGGACGAGAGGGCCGGGACCAACAGCGGCGCGCTCACTCCGGGGAGGTCGACGCCCGGGCTGGCGTTGTTGGTGATGGTGGTGAGCGTCACGTCCGTGTTGCGGTAGGCCGAGTAGATCTCATAGCTGTCCTCGATCAGCGTGATGATGTTGCCGAACTCGAACTTGGCCCGAGGGAGGATGTGGACCTGCTCGAACCACGCATCCGCGAAGGTCACAACGTCGTCTGCGTTCCCGGCGTGCGTGGAGATCGTCTTAGACGAGGCCGCCCCACCGTCGGCAGTCACCGCCCCGCTGAGGTCCTCCTCGGGGACCTTGCTGACGAACGGGTAGTCAGTCTGGTGGAAGGGGATCCCAAAGCCCGCAGATCGGCCGGGGAGGTAGCCGAAGATGTCGGCCCTCACCCCGGTGTCGGTGGTTCCTGCGTGTGACGCCATATCCTAGCCGCGCCAGTAGGGCCCGTTTGAGGTTGCACTGGACACGGCCTCCTCCGGGACCCAGACCTTGTGGCCGTCTGCGTCCTGAAGCTCCACGAACCCGGCCGGGGGCAGTGGGAGGGAAGGCTCTTCCGGGAGGAAGAACGAGCCCTCCATGCCGTCGACGAACTGGATCTTCAGGTTCCACCACGGGTTGCCCAGCAGAAGCTCGTCCTCGTCGTCGATCACCTGGATCTTCTTCGCGCCCTGCAAGGGGAGAGATCCGCCATCGATGGGGATGCTGGTGTCCCCGGCCTGCGGTGCGGGAGGCTCCTGCGAGATCGAGCCGTCGAGGACGGCTCCGGTGAGGTAGGTGACGACGATCATGAGACTGGTCATAGTGTGTTCTTCCTGTAGGCGATGCCTTGGTAGCCAGAGGTGTTTGCGAGTGACCCGCTGCCGGGATACTTCTTGAAGGACGGGAACACCACCCATGTGTCGCTCCCGATGACCAGTTCGTCGCCTCCCGCGTAGTTGCGGATGCTCATTCCCCGCACGTCTGGCATCCGCCCGAGAGGGCCCTCGATGTCGCCGGTGGGAGTGCCGCCGAGAACGTCTCGGTGGAAGATGGTGATGGGGTAGCCGGGCAGCAAGCCGCTGGCGACGTTGCCGTGGAACATGCCCCACTGGAGCGTGGAGGGTCCGCCGCGGAAGCCGCCCATAAGGTGCACACGGTCCTTCGGCACACTCTGCCGATCCTGGCCCAGGCTGGCAGCGGACTGGTTGCCCATGACGACGCCGTAGATGCCACCAGCGGGCTGGTTGAGCATCCCAATCAGATAGACCGTGGCCGCGTGCTTCTCCAGATTTGTCCCGTTCACCAGCCCATCGAGCAGATTCGTGGTTCCGGCATCCACAGCCGAGTTGGTGCTGCTGGAGCCGTTGAAGCGATGGCCATAGACGTAGTCGCCGCCGGTCCAGTCATTGAACTTCTCCAGGCTTCCTGCGCCGAAGTGGACATACTCACCGACGCTTGCCTCGATCACGACGTGGAAGTAGTAGTCGCCCTCGAAGCACCAGAACTGCAACGGGCTGCCGACGTTTCCGATCAGGCGCTCCGTGACGATGCTGGCGTTGGAGGTGCTGGCTGCCCCGTTCCCGCTGTCGTTGGTCTGCGCCCATGGGCTTGCGCCGGAGTTGTAGGCTGCGCCGTGCCACTGGTAGATCGCCATGTGCAGGGCGGAGCTGGTGTTCCACTGTCCGGCGAGGGCGACGTCGACACCGGTCGCTGTCTTGCGCGCGGCGAACTCCCCACTCGCGGGGACGTGGTGCGTGGTCCAGCCGTTGGCGGCCAGGAATGTGTTGAGCTTGCTGATGAGGTCCGGCAGGGTCGTCGTCGTCTGGTTGGTGTAGGCCATTAGACTGTGGCTCCTTTGGTTAGGTTGTCGCTCGCCCAGAGGGGTTGTAGATTAGAGTAATGGCACGCCTGTAGTAGCTGTTCCCGGTCGGTCAGGTCGAACGACGCCAGTGGTGTGATGTGGTCAATATGCCAACCACGAAGGCCGTAGTTGTCCCATGTCATGCCTGGAGTGAACTGTGCTGCGAGATGCGCGCGTAGCTCACTGATTGAGCAGCCTAGATCGAGAACTGCGGAGCCTGTTTTCTGTCGTCCCGCCATCGCCGAGTTTAGGCGAGATCGGAGTATGACTCTCAACCGGAAGTTAGTATCACTAGACATGCGCTCCTGTGCGTAAGCCCACTTTTTGCCTGATGCCCTGTGCTTCTTATGTGCCTTGGATGTGACCTCTGCATGTCTCTCTGGGTTGGCGTCCTTCCAGCGCCTATTTCTTGCTTGGGCTTTTTCAGGGTTCCGCTTCTGCCAATCACTGGATGCCTTACGATGACGATCACGATTCGCCTCTCTCCACGCCTGAGTGGCTGCGGCTTGGCAGTCACGACAGACTCGGCGCTTAGGTGCGAATCGGTCAGTGTCTTGGCTACAACGTCGGCAAATCATGTCCTACACATCCTCCAGCAGACAGATGTATTGGTAGCGCTGCGTGTGCACGTGGTTGTGGAATACCCGGTAGCGGTCGGACCCGATCGTGATGTAGTCCTCACTGAAGTTCGAGATCTGGTTCCCGCTGGAGTCGGTGGCCGTCAGGAAGAACATGCCGCGCACCTCCCCACGGGGGCCGTCCTCGATCGCGTTACTCGCCACCCCTCCGGCACGGCGGATGATGTTGATCGGCCACAGGAAGATCTGCGGAGTGGATCCGGGGATGGGGCGTAGCTTCGCGCTTGGTGATCCGCGAGTCACGGTAGCCCAGGTCTCGAACGTCTCGATCGGTCCCGCATCGACGATCTTGTCTGCCGATGAGGACGAACTAAGTCGAGCCAAGTCGCCGAACGGGTAGGCGACGTAGAAGTGGTCGCCCCCGGTCGCTGCGTTCTCTCCGTTCTCGATCTCGCGCCACACGCTGTTCTCGGCCTCATACCAGAACCATGCGGGGGTCGTCGAGGTCGGGCAGATACACTCCGGAAGCCCGGAGATGCTGAGGTTGGAGGACGCGGGGTCGATCTCCGGCAGGCGCGAGCTAGCACCCACCATCATCGGGTAGGGGTTCTCGTTCTCCGTCCCATAGCTGTTCATCAGTCCCATGTGCATCCGCATGTATTCACCGTTGTCGGTGTTCGCGGCGGCCGGGTTGTTGTTGGTGACAACCATGATGCGGAAGGCGTCGATCGAGAACCAGAAGTCGATCTCCTGCGCCTGATTCTGCGGGCACAGCAGGTAGGACCCGGTCTGTAGGAGCCCGGTGGAGGTGTTGATGCTCGGGTAGATCAGCGGAGACTGGTGGATCGCTAGGCTCGGATTGTGGGCCACCATTCCGTTGATGGCGATCGAGTAGCGCGTGTCGATGCCGCTGGTGCGGTTGGCCGTGATCATGCCGACGTAGGGCTTGTTCGTCAGCCCCGTTGCATCGCCCACGAGGACGACTTCCTTCTCGTCCGTCAGGCCGTTCTCGGTGCGGTCGTTGGTGTTCCGGTCGTCGACCGTCCAGCCGGTCTCTGCCAGTGTGATGTCGACGGTGGCCGAGCTGCCGGTGCCTCCGGTGACAGAGAGCCCGGTGGTGCCGATCATGCCGGTCATGGTCGGGGTGATCGTGCAGGCGTCATCCCCGGCGTAGGCTCCTGGCCCGATGCCGACGGTGGTGTCGGAGGCGCTCGGGGCAACCGTGTAGGCCCCACCGTTCTCGAAGACCGTGACGGTGGCGACGGCTGAGCCACTCAGTGTGGCAACCTTCACCTTGGCCTTCTCGCGCTGCGTGCCGCCCTGAAGCTCCAGGATGTCGCCCACCGCATAGCCGGACCCGCCGGAACTGCCCACTACGGCAGAGGCGACCCGGTTCGAGAAGGCACCGCTGTCGATGATGCGGAGCCCGGTGATGACTCCGGCGGAGACGGAGGTGACCTCGAAGCGCGCATCGAGCAGTGCTCCCGCGTGCGTGAGGGTGAGGAGATCGCCGACGGTGTAGCCGGTGCCACCCGCGTTGACTGCGACGGTCGCGACGTGCTGACTCGTGGCCATTCCGACGATCTTGCAGCAGAGGTCCCGATAGTCCGTTGCGCGGTTGACGCCGCTGCCTACTTCACGTTGGAATGCCATTACAGGATGCCTCTCAGCTTGTCACGATTTCTGGACAGCACGTTGATGATGGCCTCGTCGCTGCTGCCGTCGTTGATACTCTGCGGGACCATCTCCGGGTCGTCCACGTTGACGACCTGCACCGTCACCGGCTGCGGCTGAGCATTCTGCGCCTGCGTTGCCGCGCTCGGGGTGATCGTGCCGGTCTTGTTCGGGGTGAACAGCTCCGGTCCGTTTTCGCCGACGATGAATGAGCGCTCGGGCTGGACCGTGCCGCCACTCTCTCGTCCCGCCAGACCAGTAAGTGCTGAGCCCCCGGCCACGACGCCGCCTCCACCAACGCCACCAAGTGCAGCGGAGATGGCCTGCATGACCAGGAGCCTAGCGATGATTCTCGTAATGTCCTTCAGGATCGCGCTGGCGAACTCCTTGAACTTGAACTGTCCGGTCTCGGCGAACTTGACCAGGGCTTCCGTGGCCTGATCCGCGAACGCGTTCACGATGCTCTCGCCGACGGAGGCGAGGTCTTCAGCCTCGCGGCGGACCTTGATGAGTGCCCTCGTGAAGCCGTCGCCCAGAGCCGTGCTCGACTCCAGCGCGCGCAACTGGATGTCCTCCAGCTTCCGATTGATCTCGTCTGCGAGCAGTGGGAACTCCTCGCGCAGCGCCAGCAGTTCGCGCTCCTTCTCGATGAGCTGGCCGGTGACGTCCAGCTCCTTGATGAGGTTGGCCTTCCGGCGTGCCTCTGCGTCGGCCAGTGCCGCGGCCCTGGAGGCGGCAGCCTGCCGTTCGCGCTCGGCCTTCGCCTGTTCGTTGAGCTTATCGGTCAGCTTCTGGTGCTCGGTCAGAAGCCCAGTGAGGGAGTCGCGCTCCGCGTCGGTCAGCTCCTTACCCTGCCTGCGAAGCTCCAGCTCGATCAGGAGCTGGCGCTCCTGGATCCCCTGGTTGTTCGCCCTGATCTGCAACTGCTCATTCGCCTGTCGCAGGGATTCCACCTGGGTCTGGAACGGATCAGCGGCAGCGAGCCCAGCCGTGGCATCCCTGAACTGGCTGAGGGAGATGACGCCTTCGTCGAGAAGAGCCTTGAATGCCGCCAGCTGCTGCTCGTTCTTCATCTGCGGCCCGAGGATCGACTCCAGCGCCGCGCGCTTCTGTTTGAGTGCCTCGATCTCCTTGAGCGAGTTGGCGATCGCTTCCCTCTGAGCGGGAGACACCTTCTCTCCGGCGAGGAGTAGCCGCGACACTTCGTCCTGTGTCCTGGCCTGGATCTTCGTCTCTTCGGTCAGGTCAGCCAGGGCCGCCTTCTGCCGCTCCAGCCTTGCCAGAAGCGAGTCTACGGTAGGCTTCGCGGCCTCCCTGATGTCGTTGAGCACCTTCTGCGCGTCCGCCTGCTCCCTGATCTTCTGCTTCGTGGCGTCGATGGCTGCTTGCAGCTGCTCCAGCCGGGCGATCTGCCCAGCAGTGGCGCTGCCGCCCCGGCTCTCCTGCTCCTGGATGGCGCGGTTCAGGTTGTTCATCTCGCGCGTGGCGAATGAGATTTGCGCACCTAGCTCGTTCAGGCGGGCCGCCTTCTCCATCTCGCGGAGATTCTTGGCGGTGGTGTTCGTCAGGAGGCCAAGGTCGTCGAGGTATTTGCCCACCGTAGCGAGGTTGCCAGCGACGGCGCGCAGACGAAGTGCGAGGTTGTCGAACTGCTCCACAAGCAGTGCGGTGATTCCGGAGTCGCCGAGGGCGATGATTCCACCCTGGATGGCAGACTTGACGCGGAGCAGTGCCTTGCCCAGGCCTTCATCCATGACCTCAGCCATGCGTGCTCCGGTGCCTGCGGCATTGTTGAGTGCGACATCCAGCTGTTCGAGACGCTGCACATTCTCCAGCAGGACTGACGCGGCTGTGCTGGAGCGCCGCGTGAACAGGGCGAAGATCTCGGTCGGGGTGGCACCGCTAGCTGCGAGGGCCTTGAACGCACCTGCAAGGCCTACGCTGGAGACCTGGACATCCTCGACGCTCAGGCCGAGGCTGGCGAGGGCGCGTTGCGCTTTGCGGGTTGGTGCCTCCAGGGACGCCATGACCTGCCGCAGGCTGGTGCCGCTGAGCGATCCCTTGATGCCGGAGTCGGCAAGAACTCCAAGTGCTGATCCGGTAGCCTCCAGCGACACACCCAGAGAGCGTGCAATGGGGGCTGCGAACTTCATGGACTGTCCGAGCTGGGTGATGTTGGTGTTGGTGGTGTTGGCCGTCAGGGCGAGGACGTCCACCACCCTGCTGGTGTTCTCGGCTTCGATGCCGAACGCGCGCAGTGTGTTCGCGGCGATCTCCGTGGCCTGCGCGAGCCCGATGGCTCCGGCCTTCGCGAGATTCAGGGTCGCCGGGATTGCGGCGATGGACTCGTCCACGCTGAAGCCTGCCCGAGCGAGGAGGGTCAGGCCCTCAGCAGCCTGTGTGGCTGTGAAGCTCGTGGTGATGCCAAGCTTCTTGGCGGTCTGATTCAGACGCTCAAGCTGTGCGCCGGTCTCGCCGGTGACAGCAGAGATGGTCTGGATAGCGTCACTGTAGTCCGCGAGGACCCGCACACCAGAACGGACACTACGGACAGCGACGAGCAAGGAGAACATGCGACCGAGGCTGCCGTGTGCGCGATTAGCGCTCTTGCTCAGGCGATTGACGCCGCGGTTGACCTTGTTCAGGCCAGCCGCTGCACCCTTGGTGTTCACGTTGATGTTGATGTTGAAGTCGGTCACTTCGTCTTCTCTCGCTGCATACTCAGATACTCCTCATCCATCTCCCGAATCACGACAGTGAACACGTCCAGCATGTCTGGGTCCAGCCGGTAGAGCTGGGCATACTGGACGATCCGATGCCATGGGATCGGCCCGACGACGTGCCCGAACTGGCGGCAGCTCGAAAGCTCCCAGAAGGCTCGGATGTAGAACTCGTCGCCGCGGTAGAGGATGGGCTCATCCGTATACCATTTCGGCAGCGCCTTCTGCCCTGCGCTGGTCTGCTGATACTGGCCGGACTCGATCGCCCAGCCGTCTCTCGCGATTCGCAGGTCATACAGAAGGCGCTTCCTTAGTTTCCCCCCAGCTCCTCTGCGTCCGGTGCAGGCTCCTCACCTGGGGCGAGGAAGCGGTGCGGCATGGAGGCGAAGTTCCGGATCTTGTCGAAGATCCAGTCCGGCAGCGCGGCGCAGAACTCGGCGCAGGCTGAACGGGTGAACGGGACGTCGTTCCCGTCCATGTCCTTGACTCCTTCCCAGCCGGTGATGACGTGCATCGGGAACAGCTCGCGATCGTCGTCGAGGCTGTCCACGATCATCTGGACGTCCATCTGTCCGGTAAGGACCTTGCGGCTGCGTCCGCCTGAGCGCTTCAGGAGGGCGTTGTAGTAGCCGCTGTTGGACTGTCCGGCGTAGCGGATACAGAGCCGAGGGGTTCCCTCGATGTCGTCCAGGTCCATCCAGGCGGTCTTCCCGGAGACATCGAGCTGTGAGAGGTGAGCGAACTTACTCATCGTTGGTGGCCTTTGGTTGGGGTTTAGGTGCGATCGGTCGGCACGCTGGCGAGCATCGTGATGCCGATCTCGTGGTCGAAGACGCTCCCCTTGAACGTCTCGCCGGTGACGTTGACCAGAACGCTCTGGTCGACCGGGAACTCGCGCGATCCGTCACCGAACGTCAGAGTCGGCATGTCGATCGCGATTGCTCCATCCTCGTTCGCCAGGATGGCGGCGAAGGTGACTGTGGTGTTGTTCTTCACGGCGTTGACGATCGCCTTGTTGGTGAAGAGCATCTGCCCGGAGAGGCTCACCTCGAACAGGCCGGAGTTGATGAAGCTGGCCCCGACCACCCCGAGGCACTGCTCCGGGGACGCGTTGTTGTTGATGGTGAGCGTCAGCGACTTGAAGCAGACGTCGGAGACTGCGCTGATGACGTCCGTGGTGATGCTGACGAGGTTCAGGCCGGTGTTCAGGGCGGTCGTGCGCAGAGGCTCGATCGCCGAAGCAGCGCCGGTCTTCCGGGTTGCGGTGATGTCATCGACGCTGAGCCCGACGAAGCCCCAGGAGACGGTGGCCTTGTCAGCGAGCGGGACGTTCAGTTCGATCTGGTTCGCGAGGTTGCCGATGGCATACTCATACTCATCGGTGCCGACGCCGCCGAGGTCAGGGAAGGTCCCCTCGAACTGGTAGCTGCGCTCCAGGTAGCGGTTGTCGTCCGCGTCTGCCGTGACCTGCACGTTGCGAGCCCAGCGGCCGAACATGATGTCGACCAGCGTGGCGTTCGCGGCGTCCGAGGTGCTGAGCTTGATGTCGATCTTGTCGAGGTTCAGCGTCGCACCCGAGATCGAGGAGATCCGAGCGAAGCCGTAGACGTCGTTGCCGGAGCCGTCGTCGAAGGTGTTCTGGCGTCCACCGGTGCCGTCGTCCGAGCCGATGTGGATATACATGCCAGCCTGGAGGCCGAGCGTGGCCCAGTCGGTGATGTCCGCGGCCGACACGATCGTGGCGGTGGAGCCCGACACAGTCAGGGCGAGGTCACCGATCGCGGAGCGGACGCCGCAGTATTGCAGGCTGGCGTTCGTGCTCGGGGTCTCGGCCACCAGGGCGCTGTCGGTCGTCAGCGTGGTGTCCGTGGCGGTCGGGTCGACGGTGATCTGGTGCAGGCCGTTGTTGGCGCTGTTGGTGTAGCCCTTCGCATAGACGAGAGGCCAGGGGCCGAGTGCGACGAACTGCATCTTGCCTGCCAGGAGGGTCGACACGCTGTCGACAGTCCACGTGGTCGCCGAGGCGACGGGCGGCGGCACCGTGGCGCTGCCGCTCTTGAGGTCGAACTCGACGTTCGCGAACTCGGCGTAGAGGAAGCCTTCGAGGAAGTCCTCCATCGACTCCAGCGTCAGGTCGCCGTCGAACTCGGGCGTGGACTCCAGGTTGGTGACGGTGCCCTTGCGGCGACCGCGGTCCTTCGAGATCGGGCGACGTGCGACAGTCGTGAGCGTGGCACCGAAGGACGGAATGTCGTCCGGCTCCATCAGCTTCCAGATCGGCGAACCCGGGAGGACGCCCAGCGAGGACTCGATCGCATACTGGAACGAGGTGTTGTTGGTTGATACCTTTGCCATGTTATTTCTTCTCCGTCCAGGTGAACTGGGCATCCAGGGTGGCCATATACCACCCGTCGATCGGACCGATCTCTCTCGGCACGGTGCTGATGAACCTGATCAGGTCGATCGTCTTTCCCTCATAGATGGCCAGTGCTTTCTCCACGAGGTCGTCCACCTCCTTGGTTCCGCGATCCAGTCGGCCAAACACCTGGATCAGAACGAGCCCATCGCGATCAAACTTCCTGTTGCCGACACCACCCAAGCAGACCTGCCTGCTGGCGGCGTGGCGGACCGCGACGCGCACCCACGGTGCATCCGACGGGGGGTCAAACTTCTCGTTGTCGAACGTGTAGGCAGACGCCGAGCCCCAGTCAGTCACGAACTGCTGGTAGATGCTCTCTTTGGCTGCGGCAAACGTCGTCACTTCTGAAGGCTTCCGATGGCTTTGATGATTGCGACTTGAACGAACCCGGCAGGGGCTTGGCTACTGGAGCCTGCGTTCAGCTTGTTGATGTAGTGCACGTTGTTCGAGATGAACACGGTGCCTTTGTCTCTGGTGTAGCTCAGCAGGCTGGCGACTCCGGCCTGCTGGGCGGAAGTTGTCACGGCGCTTCGTGATCCGGCGGGGTCTCGCACAGGCACTCCGATCGCCGGGATCCAGTTCGAGCGTGCCCAGCCGGTGTCGACCGGCGTTCCGCCCGAGCTGGGCGGAGCCGTGAGGTTGGCAACGATCTCCAGCGAGAGCTTCCTGACAGCTTTGTTGACGAAGTCCTCCATCTCACGCTTCAGTCGGCTCAGCTGGTCAGCCATTCGCTACCTCGTGGAGTCGCTGCATGGCGTTGTCCGCGCCCTTGATCTTCTCGACTCCGTCCTTGGTGTGCAGCGCCCACATGAGCTTGTTCAGGCGCTGGATGTAGGGCAGCTCCAGGCTGTCGTCCTGCGGCTTGGAGTTGTCCAGCTCGCCGGTGATCGCCCGGAGGACGCCCTCGGCTTCTTGCTTGTCGTTGACGCGGATGATCTTCTTGCCGGGGACGCGGACCTCGAAGCAGTTCTGCGTGATGCGCACGATGCGAGGCTTCGGCGCGTCGACGCGCTCCTTGTCGAGGCCGATGATCTGAGCGTCCCACCACCGGTGCAGGCGGCGTAGCCCAAGCTCATCCTTCGGGACGGGGTCTCCTGGGAGGACCCAGGGGTTCTTGGGGTCGAGCCCCAGCTTGAGACGCTTGAGGAACACGTATTCCGCGTCCGGGTCCCATCTCTCCTTCCAGTTTCTCATGGTGGCTTCCTTGGTGGTGTTGCTGTGTCAATCACCTCTCCCCCTGGAGCTACCCAGGGAGAGGGCGGTCGGAACTATGACGGTCCTAAGTGCGGGCGTCAGGCCTAGTTCACGGCCGTGATCATGAACAGACCGAGATCTGCGCTCACGAGCTTGTGCGTGAAGGCCATGCTGATCTCCAGGCGGTCGGCCTCGGCGCGGTCGTCGCGGAGCTTGCGCATCCGGGTGCCGAGGGCTCCGGCTCCGAGGAGTCCGGACCAGGAGAAGGTGTAGCCACCGCTGGGCTGCATCAGGCCGGGAGACGGCGCTGCGTAGACCAGGAGGGCGGACTTGCCACCGATGAACGAGATGCTGTCCGTCGCGCCTTCGGCGGCGGTGTTCTCGACGCTGTCCATGACCAGGACTTCGTCCAGCTCGAAGAGAGCGGCGAGGTTCTGGCGCATGACCATGGCCGGACCCGTGGTCTGGCCCCTGTCGAGGCGACCGACGATGTCGGGATGGTCGAGCAGCGCGTCGTAGACCGCGCGTCCGAGGACGAGCTTGTTGGGCTTGTAGCCCGTGCGCTCCTGGACGGTGCGGCGATACGTGCGGATGTCCTCGATCGGGGTCGAGGCCGCTTCGTCCCACCGCTGGAACTGGTTCGCACCCGGTGCGCCCGAGACGCCCGTCTGGTCACCGGTCCAGACACCGGAGGTGAAGTAGGTGCTCGCGAAGAGCTTCTCCTTCCGGATGAGACCCTTGAGGGTCAGGAACTCGGTCATCTCGCGATCCGCGTCGAGGGGCGAATCGTAGTTGGCGCGAACCTGATCGGCGAGGGCCTTGGCGAGCTTCCACACGTCGCAGCTGTAGCTGTCCGTGCTGAGCTTGTAGTTCGCCTCGGCGGCGACGGCTCCGGGAGCGTTGAGCTGCATCTCGTCGCGGAAGAAGTCCCCGCGATCGAAGAGGAAGTATTTGTCGGACTGCTTCTGGACGTCGACGATGGGGAACACCCTGTCGGCGATGAACGCATCTGCGCTTTGCAGATAGGCGATCGAGATCTGGGTCAGTGGGCGATCGACATGGACGTCACCGCGACCCGGCTGGCTGTAAGGCATGTGCCTACTCCTTGTTGTTGGTTACGGTCTAGGTGACCTGGTCTTCGTCCACGAGGAACTGGATGCGGATGATGTCGCCGTCTGCGCCAGAGGCGTCGAGGGCGATCCCGCCGCGGAAGTTGCCCGCGCCGCTGACTGCGGCGATGGCCTTGCCGTTGGCGTCCGAGGCCACACGCTGACCTGCGGAGAAGACGGCTCCGGCTTCGACCTTGGCGATGGCCCCGTTGGGGATCACCATGGCGAGGGCCTTGCCGACCGTGATGCCGTCCTCGGCGGCGATGCCGTCGATCCGCCCCTGAGCGGAGGGATGGTCATATTGACCATCCGCAGCCATTGCGACGAATCGGTAGATGTTGACAGTCGAGCCCGCGACAACGGACACGATACGGGTTTCTTGCGAAGTTGCCATGCTTGTGCTTCCTCTAGTTCAGGCCCTGGTGCTGCTTGGCGTAGATACGGCGGCCTTCGTCCGTCTCCAGCGCCTTGACCATGGCCTGAGCCTCGGTCAGAGTGGGATCCTTCTCGCGAAGACCCTTCGCGAGATTGCTCATGGCGGTGTCGTAGTCGTCACTGCCCTCGGGAGCGGAACTGGTGCCCAGGGTCTTGAAGCCCTTGCTCATCGCCTCCTCGGAAGCGTTGAGGCACTTCAGCGCCTTCTCCTGGTCCTCCTCGGTGAGGAGGGAGATGCCCTTCATCAGGGCGATGCGGTCTTCGGACTCGCCCGGGAGGTGCGAGAACGCGTCGGCGCGCTTGGCCAGCTCGGCGTCGGCGGCCTTCTTCTCGATCTCTTCGCGAGCCTTGCGCTCGGCGTCGGCGCGCTTGGCCATCGCCACGAGGCGCGAGTCGTCGCTCTTGCGATACTCCAGGCCGTCCAGGTCCTTGTAGATCACGGCGTCGGCCTTGGCCAGCGACTCGATCTCGCTCTTGCGCTCTTCGGCGCTCTTGGAGAGGAATGCCTCGGCGGATTCGCCTTGGAGTCCCTGGAGATGGAGCTTCTCGGCGTCGCTCAGCTCCGCCATCTTCTCGGCGCGCTCGGCGCGTGCGGTCAGATCCGCAACCGACTTCTCCAGGTCGGCCTGCTTCTTCTTGTCTTCGTCGGTCATGGTGTCTTCCTCTGACGGTTCGCCTGCCGGGGTTTCGCCCTTAGACAGGAGATCGGCAAGCGGGTCCTCCTCGGGCTGAATGTCTGCGCTCTTCGTGACCAGCGCGGCCAGACCATGTCCGTGCCCAGCTGCGTCGGCGATGATGATGTTCCCGACTTCGTCGGTGATCCAGTTGTGTGAGTGCCCGCTCTCTCCGCCCATGCTCCGGGCGTAGTCGGTCGAGCCGCTCCGCATCTCCGCGCCGTCTGGCCCGTAGGTGGAGATTGTGTGCGCGTGCCCGTTGCTGATCGTCGTGACTGCGAGCGCCTTCTTCACTGGCGCGCGCTTGATGATGATGCCACGCTCTCCGGACTCCTGTGCGGCTCGATCGACAGAGCTGATCTCGTCGATCCGGAACTCCCTCATGATGTTCTTGCGAGGCATACTATGCGGTCTTCGTGTATTGGATGGTGATGCGGATGTTGATAATCTGCCCGTTGGACCAGAAGGACCCAAGGGTCAGCTCGATGTTCGTGCTGGACACTGCGACCTGCGCCCCGATGTTGGCGGAGCCCGACGCGTAGGGGATCGGGAACCACTTGCCGGAGGACTGCTCCTCCATGGAGCCCTCCAATGACCGTAGGCGCTTGAGGCCGGTGATGCCGTGCGCGATGTTGTTGGTGCCTCCCGAGTGGGTGGCCAGGGTCAGCGTCTTGGCGTAGATCTTGTCGCCAGCGAGGTCGAGCAGTCCCGTGTCCTGTTCGAGTGCGGTGTCGTCGACGCCCCCGGCCCCACCCGCTACGTCCTGCATCAGGCCGTCTTCGTCCGGGGACAGTGTGGGTCTCTTGTGCTTCTGGTAGCCCACTAGGTGGCGTCCTCGTTGGTGATGTAGACACCGCCGATCGAGAACCCCCTGTAGGTCCCGTCCCTGAACTTCGCCAGGGCCTCCTCTCCGGGCTTCATGCCGATGAGCAGGCCGGTGCGCTCGGTCTCGATGCCGAGCGACTTGGCGATCTCACCGGTCAGGGGGAAGGCGAATACCACCGTCCCGTCCGGATCGCCGGTGTGCATCTCCTTGCTGGCACGTGAGTGCTGCATGAAGTCGCTGGCGGCCTTGAGCATCGCGTCCTCGGGGATGTGGTCCCCATGGAGGTCGAAGTAGGGCTCGCCGTCCTCGGTGCTGACGATCGCGAAGCCGAAGACCATGCCAAGGGAGTCGTCCACCTTGAGGACTTCGGAGTATGTGCTGAAGTTCGAGTCGGTCATTCTATACTACGGGGTAAGGGTATTCAACGTATTCCCGAGGCTAAAGTTCCCATGTAATGGGGTTTTTATCCGAAAAGATCGGACGCATCGGCATTGAGCGACCTCCTCGACCGGGGCGAGGGGGTCTCCAGGGTAGCGGAGCAGGTTCCCGGCTCCTGAGACGAATGGGGTGCCGTAGGGCTGGGTCTGCCCCTGCATGGTGATGTGGCTGTCGCGGACCCTGGCGTCAGCGGCCGTGTTCCAGGTGCCCTCCAGATCCTCAGCGGCGATGTGGCCATCCGCGATAGCCTGCCGGAACATCTCGTCATGGCCCTCGTGGACGGCCCTGAGAGCCTCTGTGCGGGCGATCAGCTCGGCCCGATACTTCAGCTGCCTCTGGGTGTAGCGGTCCACCAGCTTGTCGATGTAGGCCTTGGGGAGGGGCTCCCCGGTCCTGATGGCACGAGCGACGGTTGGGTCGAACCGGCGGTCGCGGAGCTGGCGGCGGAGCGAGACTGAGTCCCCCTCCTCCAGGGCCCGGCGGTAGTTGTTGATGGCCCGGACCTGGGAGGCCGTGAGCCCGACGCTGGCCCGGACGTCCCGGGCGACCTCTCGCGGATTCAGTCCGCGGCGGATGCCGTTCAGCAGGGCCTCTCGGGTGGCCTCGCGCTGCTTCTGGGTGAGCCCCTGGATCAGGCGCAGCTTGTTGTTCTGCATGGCGAGCACCGCGCGGATGTTCACCTGATCGAAGATCACCTCTACCGGGATCTCGCGCGAGATGACCACACCGGTCTCCGTCGCGGCGAACACGTAGGCCGAGACCCAGGACGACGTGAACAGCTCGGCCTGCGGCAGGACCCGGCGGATCGCCTCGTCGACGTGGCCCTGAGCGACCAGCTCCTCGATCTCCGCGACCGTCACACTCTTGTTGGCGGCGGCGAACATCCGCAGCAGCTCGTCGCGCAGCTGGGGCTCGATGCTATTCAGGATCTTGTTGATGTCTTCCATGATCAGGTCGCGCGAACTTCGCACTCGTAGGTCGCGGCGGCAGGGTCACGCATGATGACGCCGTCCTCCGGAATCTGCCAGACCGTCCCCTCGACGGTGATCCGGTCGCCCGGGGTGGGGGCGACGGTGCCGTTGGCGATGGTGTCTCCGACAAGGACCACGATGCGGCTGCCCGCGCGCACGAGGGTGCCGCCCATGAACCGATCCTTGGTCTGGTCCATGAAGCCCTTGCAGGTGTAGTCGGTCTCGGTCGGCTGCGTGCCACCGGTGAGGTTCCCGCTTGTGCGGGTGCCTGCGGTGACAACGGTGAGCGTCACGTCCGGGAGGCCCGGGCCGATGTTGTCCTTGATCAGCTTCGAGATGTTGATACCGAAGAGCGGGTTGCCCATCAGGTGTTCTCCTGGCCGGGGCGGTCGAACGGATTGATGTGCTGGGCGGGCTCCTCCTCCTCGCGGCCCTCCGGCAGCTTCGCCACCATGATGACGCCGAGCCTGCCGTCCTTGAGGCGGACGGTGCTGGCCTCGTAGTCGTTGGTGATGTCCACCATCAGGTCGCGCGACTTGTCGGTGACGACGACGGAGAAGATGTCCGGTTCATCACTGTTGAGGATGAGTGCGAACGAGAGTGAGCGATTCTTCTCAACCATTAGTAGTAGCCTCCTGAGCGACCGTAGTCCTCTTCGGTGAATGACGAGTCCCCATCAGTGCCGTAGGCGGTGCCTCCGCCGAGGTTCGTGCTTGCTCCGGAGAACAGACACTTCAGTAGGTCGTGCGCTGCCGTCGGGAGCCGGGTGTCGTCGAATGTCCCGATCGTGGCGTCGAAGAACTCCACCTCTGCGGATCCCGCCTTGACGCGCTTGACGTTGCTGCCCTGGCCGGAGGCGTCCTGCGCCGACGAGTCCCCGATCAGGATGAAGGCCAGCTCGAACTCCGCCTGCGCAACAGCGTCCGGGATCGTGCCGTCGGCGATCGCTGTAGTCCCGCAGTAGGCTCCGTCGCGCGGCCACTCCAGGGCCTGCGAGGCGGAAGTCTTGTCGCCCGAGAAGGCGGACACTCGGTCGAGCCAGCGGGCGGCGCTGACGAGGGCGCGGGCCTTGTCGTCGGCTGAGGCGGCTGCCCAGGTGGTAGCCCCGAGCTTGGCGTTCAGGTAGCTGTCCGCGTCAACGACCGGGCTGGAGGTGAGGCCGTAGACATCGTAGGAGATCCCGGCGAGGGTGATGGTGGTTGCGATTGCCATGCTACTTCGTGATGTCCTGGCTGATGGTGAACTTGCCCTTGGCGATGGTCCGGATGTTCGAGGACCCGTCCGTCTGCTGGAGGTCGAAGTAGTAGTCGGCCGGGGTCTGGTTCGATTGCGCGGTGCTCATCTGGAACTGCACGATCCCGTTCGGGCCGTCGATGATCGTGCCCACCAGCTGGAAGAGGTTTGCGATGTCGTCCACCGGCGTCGCCGACGGGTCGACCGTCAGCAGGAAGGAGTAGCCGGTGATGTTGACGGCCGACCCGGAGGAGTCCTTGATCGTGAACGTCCACGGGGTGCTGTCGCCGCGCGTGAAGCAGAGGTCGATCTCTGCCGGACAGAGGTTCATTTCAGAGGCCATCAGGGTGTCGTGTTGTTGGAGCTGAGCGTGAGGTCGGCGTTCGTGTCTTCCAGCGGAACGCTAACAGAAGGAGGTGCGAGGGCCACATCGACGGCGGCTGACTGAAGAGTGACATCGACGTTGCCAGTAATCGTGGGATCATACGCGAAGATGCTCTTGACAACACTCTCGGGAAGCTGGACGATCTCGTCGAGGACCTTTTTGATGGCCGCCCCGATGCGCGGCAGTTCGTCTGCGCCGACGTCCGCTGTAGCTTCGATGCGCGGGTCTCCGTCGATGTCCGTCGAGGGGACACGCGCGTCGGCCAACGGGCCAATGCCGGTGCCCATCGCGATGTTCGTGTAGGTCTTGAATGTGTCCAGGACGATGTGCAGGTCGTCCCAGGTCTGGACGACGAGGTAGTCGCCAGTCTCGGTGGTGAGGTCCGCCTCGCGCTTCGCAACCGCGCCGTATTGGCTGTGGCTTCCGTCGTCCGGGAAGCCGCTCGCGGCGAGGTTCGCCTTCTCGTCGATGTTGTAGTCGCCGGTGAAGGTCACGGTCCCGCTGCCCGATGCGGTCAGGCCGACTGACGTCCCGGTGATCTGGGAGTTGGCGTTGAAGCAGTTCACTAACTCGACGTCACACGTGGAGCTGGGGCCGTTGCACCGCACCCCGACGCACTTCCCGTCGAAGGTGTTGTTCCCGCCGCTGGTGCCCATGGAGCCGAAGGCGCAGTTGATGAACAGCCCGACGTGCGTGATGCCGTCGCCGCTGTAGTGCTGGAAGTGCATCCCAGCGCGGTGGATGCTCGTGAACGTGCAGTCCTTCGCGGTGATGTCGAAGTTCTGGTTGGGCACGTAGATCCCGTCGCCATCCGCTTGGCTGAAGCCATGGATGTGCAGCTTCTCGATGTAGAGCACGAGGCAGCCACTGAGGATCCGGATGCCCTCGTCGGACGAAGCCGGGGAGCTGTTCGTGATCCCGAGCTTCCACAGCTGCATGTAGCTCTCGCCGACCTGCATCACATGCCCGCTGGTGTTCGGGTCGAAGCGCACGCCTGCCGGGGAGCCCCAGTCGAAGTTGAACTCCTCGCCATCCGCGGCCCGCATGACGCGGTATTTGTCGATCGCCGACACGGAGCCGGAGAAGACAGGCTGGTCCGTGTAGGCCACGTCGCCTGTGTTGCGGTATAGCAGACCCTCGACGATCTCGGTGTAGGTCCCCTGCGTGTCCGCCTCCCAGAGCGTCGGGGTGGCATAGTCCTTCGAGGGCCCGATGGTGGAGGTGGAGGTCATGGGTTGTTCCTCACCAGGGCTGCGATCTCCGACTTGCTGGTCGACCCGATACGGGTCCGACCTGTCATGCGCCCCTTCAGCTCAGACGGCGCGCTCTTGTAGTCCAGCCCCTTCTTGCGCACGCGCGTGGGCTTGAGGATGACTTCCATCTCAGGGGTCACACTGTCGATCTCATACTGCGTCTCCAGCAGCGCCTGGATCTCGGGATCCGAGATGTCCGCGTCGGTGATGCCGAACGCAGAGAACTTCGTGCTGTTCGCGGCCTTCTCTCCGATGAGCCCACTAAGCTCTTTGCGGCCCTGTGGGATGCCGTTGAAGACTGCTACCACGTCGCCATCCCGATACGCTCCAGGGCGTGCGATGACACGTGCATCAGTGTGCTCGTGCGAGAACATGATCACCAGGACTCCCACTCGCACCTCATACTCCGTTCATCCTATGGTTCACGAAGACCTTCAGAGTGTCGTCGCTCGTCTTCGAGAACGCAGGAGAGAACTCGGCGTGCATGAGCAGCGGCTCCGACGCGCCGGGCGATGGGTTGGTGATCACGATGTCTGCGATGCCGACTGCGTTCGCCTCCGGCTTCGAGTAGCTCGTCGAGTAGGAGACGATGTCGGCCCCCGCTCCGGTGTTGTCCACATCGCCGTCGTTGAGCTTCGGGTAGGTGGCCGACAGTGCCTTGCCGCTGCCCGACACGAGCCCAGCGAGGGAGGACCGGTCGTTGCCCTTGGCTGGTGCGGAGCTGGCCCCATTGTATAGCTCGATGATCCCGTCGAAGTCCCCCGAGCCGTCCGTGAAGTTGGTGGGCACCGCGGTCTTCACCGCGCGCTCCGCGTAGAACAGGTCCCCGGCATCGGTGACGATGTTCTTGCTCACGTAGGTCCGCTTCTCGCCGGTGCGCTGATTCTCCAGCACGACGACGACGCGTCCGGTGATGTCGAGGTTGGTGTGGGTCATGTCAGGAGGTTCGGCTGGTAGAAGTCGAGGGCCACGGAGGCGATGATGGTGCTGGTGCTCTTGTTCGTCAAGCGGATCAGGTAGTCGCCCGGAGCGAGGATGAACTCCAGCGGAGAGTAGGAGGAGCCGCCGTTGAGCTGTCCCTTCGAGCCGCCGGGGATGAACTCCGAGGAGGACAGTGCGCCGGTCGCGCTGACTGTCGGGTTGATCTCGAACGTGGTATCGGGGACGAGGCTTGACAGCCCGTTGAAGTTGAGCGGTGTCAGCGGTGTGCCGGTCTCCGGGGTCCATGTCGCTGCCGGGTAGAGGTATGCCATCGACTGCGCACCCACCGCCGCGAAGTATTTGGCATGGATCACGGAGATCACCGTGACTAGCATGTCGATGGAGCCAGACGACGCGAGGGCCTCGTCGGCAAAGGATGCCGTGAAGTAGATCCCGCGGTGGATGTTGTAGTGCGCATCGTCCATGGCCACCAGCGAGTTGCCGATGCCGTCCACGTGCGCGTGCTGGCGGTCATCACCGCCAATGATCTGGATCGAACGACTGCTCACTACGTCTTCGTATACCAGACCGTGACGGACCCGGAGTAGCCGGAGTAGTCACCGCCGGTGCCTGAGACCAGAACGAAGTTCGTCGCGCTGAGCGCCCAGTGGAGGTTGGCCGTGGCCGTGGCCTCCAGGTTGTTGACGCTGCGCCAGAACGTGCCGTTGTCGATGTAGCCCTCCAGGCGGACGAGCTTCTTCAGGCCGGTGATCCCATGCGCGATATTGAGGGTCTCGTTGTTCGGACCCGCCGCGATGACGATGGTCTTCTGGTAGACCGGATCCCCGTTGACGTCGGTGTAGCCTGCCGCCACCTCCGCAGTGGTGCGGTCGATCTCGCTCCCTACGTCGCGGTAGCCGCCGCTACCTCCGTCCGGCACAATGGTGGGCCGGGTGTGTTTCTGGATTCCCATCTACTTCTTCCCTCTCTTGAACTGGCTGTAGGCAACGGCCAGCCGCTGGTCCCGATCCGGGAACTCAGTCTTCGCCTTCTCGCTGCTCATGAATCGTGACACGAAGTCCGCCCTGGTCTCGCCCTTGCGAGGACTCATCAGGACTTTCTCCATGCTTGCCTGATCCGTGCCGGTTGGGTCCTCTTCCGGGTCCGTAGCGGCTGGATCCTGCCCGTTGTCCTGACCCGCGGAAGGGTCGGGATACATGCTCTGGAGGACGAGGTCCTCGTCGATCTCGGGTGCGTCGCTGAGACCCAGCTGGGTGCGGATCTCGTTGACGGCCGGATCGTTCGGCATCACCGGCGCGCCAGCCTGCGACAGGTCCTTCAGGGCCTGGGTCACCTGCTCGATGTCGCGGTATGCGATGGCCTCGGTCTTGAAGATCGGCTTCAGCTCGTCCGGCCAGCCGTTCAGCACCCAGAGGGTGTCGATGACGTCGTGCTGGAACGTCTCGCGGATCTCGGTGAGCGTGCTGTCCACGACCAGCCCGAAGGTCTGGCTCTTGTCCTTGCTCATGGCGAACGACCCGCGGTCCGTGCTGCCCAGGAGAAGGTGCTCGACTCCCAGGGCGCGGGCGATGTCCCGGTTCACGCGCTCGATCGCAGCGGCCACCTCGGTCTGCCCCTTCGGGTCACCCTTCAGCAGCTCGATGCCCCACTGGGGGGTAGCGCTCGGGGTGCGGCTCTCGCCGCCGCCGGTGAACACTGCGGACTCCAGCAGCATCCCGGTGTCCTTCCCGGCCAGCGCCTTCTGGATGAATGACTTGATCGGGGAGAGGAGGTCGTCTGCCTCCTGCTTCGTGATCCGGCTGGTCTCCACCGCCTTCTGGATGGCGGACAGCGGCGCGCGGCCGACAGGTGTGCCGCGGAGATCGCGCTCGAAGCTCCAGCCTTCGAGGATCTCGTAGCGCTTCAGCCGGTGCACGGCGTCGACGGTGTGGCGGAACAGGCCGAGGCCCTCCGGGCTGTCGTTGATCGTGTCGTCCACGATGTAGACGATCTTCGTGCGCGGGAGGTAGATCTCCTTCTGCGTCTGGGGATCCCGTTGGATCACGCCGACGACGTAACCGTCATCGTCCACGTCCCAGCGCTTGATTGTGCGCTGGGGCCGCGGTGCGATGTCCACGAATCCCACGAACCCCCTGTCGTTCTGCTTTGCCGTCCACTCCTGGATGGAGAAGCCGTAGAATCGGCTCATGGCGGCACGACGGACGACCCTATACCAGGGCGTGCGCATGTCGTTCATCACATGGAGCACCTTGTCTGCCAGCTCCATCGCTTCAGCGCTGTCATTTGCAGGCTCGACCTTCCAGCCAGCCTTGGTGATGAGATGCAGGAAGAACCGAACACCAGTCGCCACGATGGGGGTGTTCGCGAGGTTGTTGGAATACGTGACGTATTTCTCTGACCCGGAGACGCGGCTGTCCTTCTCGTCCTCGACGAGGTAGCCGTTGTAGATGACCGAGCCCGATGCACCAGCCACTACGTCGATGGGTGGGTTCAGGTTCAGCTCTGAGGTGTTGAGGATTTTCTGGCCTGACATGCGGCTACAGTCTCCTGGGAGGCTTTGAAGTGCAAGGGAGTAAGACGAATATCCTCGCCCAAAGTTCCCATGATAATGGTATTTCGGCTAGTAGCAGATCGACGGTGCGCCAATGGCATCCCCCTCCGGATCGCCCTCGTTGGCTAGGAAGTAGGCGTAGGCCCGGGAGAGGGCGTCGACCTGATCGTCCCAGACGGCGGCCGGGAACAGCCCGATCTCGGCGAGGAAGGCCATCAGCCACGGCGCATCCTCCCGCACGAAGACGTTCCCGCCCCCGACCTGCCCAGCGACGGGCTTCGCGCGCACGAGCTTGTCGCCGCTCTCCGGTGAGAAGTGGAGGTCAAACCCGCCGAGCAGGGAAGCGTAGTGTCGCTTCTGGTCCTTGCCTGCCTGACCGGGGTCCTGCGGGATGGAGATCGCGACTCCGAGGCCGTCCAGCTGGGCCGTCTCCAGGATCCGTTGCTCCACCTCATGGGATTCCCCCTTGAACCGAACCACGTCCCAGATGTAGAGCACGCCTCCCTTCATGCCGAGCTTCAGCCCCACGGTCCAGTCGGACCGCTTCTTGGTCGAACCCGCGAGGTCCCAGCTGCGCACCCAGCGGCAGCCGGGCGGGATCTCCGTGGTCAGGTGGAAGTCGCTGCGCTTGAACATCCCACCCTCGCGGTGCACTGGCCTCTGCTGGAGCTGGCCGCTCTCCGCGTAGGATCCCCCCTCTCCCGATCGGAACGCCCTCTTCAGGCTCTCGACCGCCTCGCGGTTGAAGCGCTCCTCCCACAAAAGCTCCCCCTCCTCGGTCCGCTCGTCCTGGAGGTAGAGCAGCTCACCGTTCTCCGGGTCCGGCTCGAAGTAGGGCACCGGGTCGGCGTCCTCCTTGATGCGCCGCATGCGCTGCGCCGGGAACTTCCCTGGCACCGTCGTGAAGCTGCGGTTCTTCTTCTCGAACTCCATGGGCAGCACGAGGTGCGTCCACTCGTCGCCGAGCTTGTCCAGGATGATACCGCTCAGGTCATGCACGTGCAGCCGCTGCATGATCATGACCATGGCCGACTCCGACGCCTTGTTCAGGCGCGTGGGCAGGGTCTCCGTGAACCACCTGGTCGCGGTCGCGCGCACGAGGTCCGATTCCGCGCCCTTCGTGTCGTGCGGGTCGTCGATGATGATCCTGTCACCGCGGTAGCCGGTCAGCCGTCCGCCGACCGACGATGCGAAGCGCCACCCCGTCGACGTGTTGGCGTAGAACGTCTTCTCCGACTGGTCGTCCTTGAAGGCCAGCGGCCATCGGTCCTGGAACCAGTTGTCCTGGATGATGTCACGGCAGCGGATCATGTCGCGGGTCGCCAGCCCTCGTTCATAGCTCGCGGATATGAACCGGTGATGTGGGAGTCCCTTGGGACCCCACTCCCAAGCTGGCCAGAAGGTGTTCACCAAAACACTCTTCGTGCAGTTTTTCACTGCTAGATCAGAAACAGTGAACGAATGGTCCTCATCCACTGTGATACAGTAGCAGCTGGCCAACTCGTGTTTAGTGATTCTAGACACCTCATCCTCCCAGAGGGTCTGATCGAACCGCTGGCGGCACTTCTCTGCAAGCACTCTCTTGCGTTCTGTGAGCCGAGGGAGGGTTGCGAACCTGGCTGTGTCAACCTCGTTCTGCACCTCGATCATGAAATACTTGTAGTCACCAGATGGCTGAGCTTTGGTTGCACGCTTATTTGACCTTAGGCGTAGACGCCCACGGATACCAATCAAGGACACTGCATGAAGCAAGTCCTCAGCCAGACCTCTTGACACAGTTGAGCAGTTGGCCCTGTAGATGGACCCGCGTTTTCGGCTATCACGGACAGTGATTTGACCATCGCACGACCAGTAGGCACCGATGAAGTTCCGGATGATCTCGCGCGATGATTCAAGGACTGCTGGTGGGATGCGCTTGGTGTAGCTACTCTTGCCTTGTAGCTCGTGTTTACTCAGATAGTCCCTGACCCTCTTTCCGCCTTTCACCCTGACAGTCCAGGCTGTCCTGCCTTCGTATTTCGAGATGGATGTCTCGAACCCTATGGATTTTGCGCAGTGTCTGAAGTCTTCGATAGTGTCCCAGTCCTGGTTCGTCAGAGTGGGCATCGCCTGAGTCACCGACCCATCTCCGACTAGGTAGCCGAAGAATCTAGCCTCCTCAGCCGTGACCTTGTCCCGAGAACCGTGGTCCTCGGTTGGGGACACTATAGCCAGAAAATCCCCCTCCCGAATATCCTGGGCCTTGACCCATCCCCTTGGTGTCAGAAGCGGGTGCGACGGCGCACACCTGATCGTTCGTCCCGAGAAGGTGCTGATCTCCAGTGTTGGCAGAACACCTTGGTCGTGCAGCTCAGTGACCCTGCGGTATCTACCCTTGTGCGTCAGGACCCTGTCCTCTGTCGTCAGGTCTTCGATGGGTTTACGTCCAGCGGCAGTCATGACCAGTTGACCGGCCGGGATGGGACCCGGCGGGACGTTGATCAGCAGGCGCTTGATCTGCCCGTCGGTCACCGCCTCCAGGTGCCGGGCCATGCAGTCCACGGCCCACCCCGACGTGAACGGGGTCCCGGGCTCGATCGTGTGCCACGCCTGCTTGATGAACGTGATCAGGCTGTCCGCGCAGTCGACCATGTCCAGGGCCTTCCGGGCCTCGGCCGGGTTGGCCAGGGCGCGCTTGATCAGCTCCTCCTGGGAAAGATTCTCAGACACCAGCCCCTCCGCTGTGGTATGATAGGGCATGGAACAACACCGACAGATCAGGCAGAGCCGATACTGCATCTCCGACCGGGGCTACGTCCGCCGCATCGGCAAAGGCATCGGCCACATCAACCCCTACGACCAGCGGACCATGATCAAAGGGTCCTTGGGCGTGGGGAAGCGGCTGCGCTGGGCCTTCAACAACGGACACCCGGTCGTGACCATCAATCTCAACCCCATGAACCTCATGCGGAACGAGATGAGGATGTGGAGCGTCGCCGAGCTGGTCCTGGAGACGTTTGTCGGACCACGGCCCGAGGGGCATGTGCCCGGATGGCGGAACGGGAACCGGGGGGACTGCCGCGCGGAGAATCTCTTCTGGACCACGCGCAAGGCTCCGGGGACCGTCCTGGACTGGTTCTACCGCCCAGAGTGGCAGGACCTCGTGTTCAAGGACGGGAAGCTGCGCCTCTCCTACGTCGGCTACATCCAGCGGAACACGGCCGTCAGCGACGAGATCATGGCCCGCAGGTTCAGGATCACCCTTGCCCAGGTCCGGCGGATCCGGGAGGGGCGCTACGACAAGGAGGCCAGCTGGCGGGAGAAGTGCCTCATTGTCCACGATCGCGCCGCTCCGGCCGCAGAGTGAGGAGCTTGAGGGGATAGCCTCGGGCCAGGGCATCGAGGACGCAGTCGGCTCGGCAGTAGACCTGCACGAGGTTGGGGTTCGTGGGGTGGTGGAAGATCTCAAGGGCTTTCTTCGGGTTGATCTTCGCTCCGCACTCCGGACATCTCATTCGCTTTGCTCTCCAGCTCCAGGATCTTCCTCAGAAGAACCCTACTCTCGGGGGTCATGTTGGCCACGTCCAGCTTCTGCGCATGCTCATGAGTGACCACGCGCTTGTCTCCATACTCTTCGGGCATGTGCCGCTTTGCGTGCGCCAGCAGCAGCGCATCGCTGTATTTCCTCTTGTAGCCGACGCACACCCCGCCCTGGAAGACGGGCTCGTCGACCCCCTCGATCGCTCGGCGGTGGATCTCGGCGGCAATGGTCGCGCGGTAGGATTGCAGGGCTTCGAGCGCGGCCTCCGCGAACTCCAGGTCCTTGACCCCGTGCTTGCGGACGGTGGCCAGGGTGAAGCCGCAGGCCTCGGCGGCGGCGGCAGGTTCGCCGGTCTCGCGGAGTGTCTCCACGTAGATGTCTTTGGCGGCTTGATCGAAGCGGCGGGATCCCATACGTTCAAGTATACGACGGCGGCGCGCGCCGTGCGGGCGGTTTTTTCGCTGTTACATGATCGGGACAATCGGCCACTTAGGCCCTCTTAGGTATACAGTGGCCTCCTCCCTGGATTTCGCAACACCTAAGTGCGCGTAACCTCTGTTCGTGGACCGAGTTCCGAGGACCGAGGATAGGGTCTGTGGAGTAGACAGTTGCAAAATCCCCAGGCCCCAGGGAACGGGCCCAGGAGGGGTCACCAGGGGCGGCGAGGTTTTTCCTCTACAATACCCCCTAATATATAGGGGGGGATAGAGTATGATTGCCATAGAGTGCGCCCCTGTCTGGGCTTATGCGCGCTTCGGGTCACCGAAAACAGGGTGAGCGGTAGTGCTTACGTATAAGGGACCAAGAGCGGCTTGTTGCAAAATAAGGACTTACGTCGATGAGCGTAATACGCATTTCCGCGGACACTGAGTGGTCGATTTTTGTGGGGGATTTTTTTTTCTGGGCCATTTTTGGTGGGGGTTGCGCAGGCGCTCAGAGGTGACCCCGAGGCCCCCATGCCATGGGCTTTTCCGAACGCCCCATGCCATGGGCACTTCCACCTCACGCCCCCAACCTCCCATGCCATGGGCCCTTGGTCAACGGTCCAAGATCCCCATGCCATGGGCGATTCGAGCATAGGGCATCCTACCTATGGCACACCCACCATGGCAGGCCTGCTATGGCACCCATGCCATAGGGTATCCTCCCCATGGGGCACATACCCTAGGGGATCGACCCGAGGACCAAGGCCCTAGGTTCGGGGCCCTAGGGAATCGGCCCTATGCCCGAGGCCCGGGGTCCGGTGTCGTGGAAGGCCCCATGCCATGGGCATCATCAGCATAGCCTGAGAGGGGCAGGAAGGGCCCTAGAAGGCCATCCGGTGGGGTCGACCCTTGGGTCAAGGTTCGGGGAGAACGGGGCGGGAGGGACGGCACAAGGCCCGGGAAACGTGGTCCGCGGCCCATGGTTCGGGGTCCGGCACTGGGGCTCCCACGCGTCCGCGCTTGGCCCAACGTCCCATGCCATCGCCCTTTCGTCCGCATCCGCATACGATCGTATCACAGGCCGATACGATCGTATAACAGGCCCCGCGTATTACGCGCGGACAAGCAAGCCCCATGCCAACCGATGCGGCAGACCAAAAAAAAAAGGCCCTAGGCCTTTCGACCTAGGACCCTGGACCCCGAGCAACGCACCCGGGGCAGTCGATGGAATCTCAGATGATGCTGACCTCACAGATGGACAGTCTGGCCAGCTCCCCGTCCGTCTCGGACAGCTCGGTCAGCGGGTAGAGGAACCCGAATCCAACCCCCTCGGCGGCCCCCAGCGCTTGCCGCACCGGTTCGGTCTCCCCGAGATCCCCGAGATTCCGGTTGGAGACCTCCTGTGCGGCCGTCCGGACCTTGCGATACGCGGCCAGCCCGTCCGGGGATGCGGGGATGCTGTGGCGATCCCCCAACCGGATTCGGTCTCGGGCCCGGAGCTGTGCCCCGTCTCGGAAGTCTGCCAGAATCTCGGGGATGTCTCGCTCGGACAATGGCCGCGAATCGGTCTCGGCCTGTGGCGTGGTGCTGTTCTGTTCCATCGTCTGTTCTCCTGTGGTGGTGGTGGTGGTGGTGCTGGTGCTGGTGCGGCCCCTAGGCCGCGTCGAAATCCCGTTGGGCCTTCCGGGCCTTCCGGTCCCAAGCCTTGCGTTGGGCCTTCCGGGCCCGGGCCCAAGCGCGTTGGGCTGCTCGGTAGTCCTCGAATCCGAGACGGGCTCGGAGTAGGCGCTTTTGGGCCGCTACCATTGCATCTTGTGCGTTGCGATCCATGCTTCCCCCTAGCTGGCGACGTTGACGGCGAGACCGAGAACGACGTAGAGGAGGCCGCACAGGATAGCGGTTGAGGCGGCGATTTTCGTGAGTCGGTATAGCTTGGCGGTTTCCATTGTCTGTTCTCCTGTGGATTGTGAAGGCGGCCCCGGTTGGGCCTACCCTACCCATCGGCAGGATCGGCCCCGGACTTGAGCCTAATCGTGGATTTTCCCGTTAGCGCCGATTTTCGAGTCGGCAGAGACGAAATCAACCGCCGACACGGCCGATCGTTCCACTAGGACGGCATCCTGGGAAAACTCCCGAGCGTAGGCCCTTGCGATCCGGTTTGCGTGTCCCTGCCAATCGTCGACCAAGGCCGAGAGAATCCGGACGGTCTCGGGGTTCCCCTGCCAGTATCCGGTCCCCTCGGTGAGGGTGAACCCGGGCCAGTAGGGCGTGACGTGGTCGGACAGGAAGGCCTCGAAATCTTCCGGTCGGACGGTGTCGCGGCCTTGAATGTCGGCCCCAAAGTAGATGCGGATATGTTCCATCGTCTGTTCTCCTGTGGTGGTGGTGCGGCCCCGGTTGGGCCTACCCTACCTTTCGGCAGGATCGGCCCCGGACTTGAGCCTAGATTTCCAGAAGCCGAGCGGCCCCGCGGGTCGCATTCAATGCGGCCGAAATCGAGGCCTTGGACAAGATGAGAGCGTGGGGCCTTCCGGGCTCCAATCGGCCATCATCGGCGATATCGAACCGTTCCACGTAAACCGAGACGCGGCCGTTGGAGTAGACGAAAATCCGAGCGAAGTAGTCCGGGCCCTTTGCTTTCGCCAGCCTGGAGGACGAAAACAGGAGGTCCTCGAATCGCTTTTCCAGGATCCGAGACGTGAGGGTCGGACGTTGCGAACAGTCCTCTATCATGACGTTTCCTGCCCGGTGGTTCTCGACAAAGCTGCCCCGCTGGAAGGTCTGTCCGGTGAGGGTATGGGCGGCAGTCCAGGTGGCCATCGTCTCGGTCTCTTGTGCGTTGGTTTCCATCGTCTGTTTCCTTTGCCCCGTTGGGCGGTTGCTTTGGTGAAGTCTACCCCCCTTATCGGCAGGAGGTCGGGAGGACTTGAGAAAGAAACCGAGAATCGTCCGGAGAATCCGAGACGTCTCTGTTCCGCGCGCGCACGCGTGAGCAAATCCCATGCCAAACCGTGAAACCCCCATGCCATCGGGACTTCCGGATCTTGGCACGTGGATTGCTAGTGCTGGGAAACCCCCATGCCATCGGGCCTACGGCTGGAAAGGCCCATAGCATGGGCCGATCGCAAGCTCCCATGCCATCGACGATTCCAGCGCTCCCATGCCATCGGGACTTCTGCCGCAAAATCGACTTGAGGACTTCCGGGACCTAGGACACCCGTTAGGCCCAAAGTCCCGCACAGGCGATCCTGGGGCCTCCTGGACCCCGACCTACTTCCCCCATGCCATGGGCGTTTCCAGCGTCCCCACGGCATCGACGATTCCAGCATACCCGGTGAGAAGTCCCCATGCCATGGGCCTCCCCGTGCCACACTAACAAAGGCCGAACGGAAAATCCCATGCAAGCGCTATGCCAACCGCGAAACGCCCATGCCATCGACGATTCGGTGCACCCCGGCTGGAAACCCCCATGCCATGGGACTTTCCCGCCACCTGACATCATGTGGTATGCTTCTGTGCGGAAAAAACCCCGCTAGGGTGAGATTCCGCAACGTGAGGCGAAAGCGCAACGCGCGCGGGGCCGCACATGAGCCGAGCGATTCCGCACATCGTGCGAACCGTTCGCGATAGATCGAATCCGCACACCCGAGCGGATCCGCTCAAGGTATGTGCGATCCCGAACTGAGCGTTTTCGCTCTCCGATGGGCGATACCGCGCACCCGAGCGATACCGCTACCTGCGAACGGGTCGCAAGAAGGGAAGCCCCCATGCCAAGGGGCTTTCCGGAACCGCCCATGGCATGGGACTTTCCACTCTTGCGAATGATTCGCAGGTGCGGGGGCCGAGGTCCTCCTATTGGACCCCCAAATCATTCTTTTTTGTCCCAGGAAAAGAGGAAGGCGCGACTCATCGAAACGAGCCACGCCCTCCAGCACACACGGTATTCGGTCCGCAAAAGAAGCGGAGATTTTCAGAGACGCTTTGCGACGGCGTCCCATCCCAGGGCCTTGGCCGCGTCGACCAGCGGCCAGCGGTATTCCCCGTATCGCTCCTCCTCCACGTATTCGCCTGCCAGCTCGCAGCCCTCGTGAAACAGCTCGTCGAGGTCGTCGTCGGTCAAGGCCTCCAGGACCTCGTCCGCGTCGGGGGCGTCGTCCTCGACCCATGGGAGCCCGCTGGAGCCGTTCCAGCCGGACCCTGGGTAGTCCAAGGGGTTGAGGCTTGGGAGGTCCTGGGGCGTCTCCTGCGACGTCTCAGTGCCCCACGTCTCGGGCATCAGCCCGGCCAGCTCGGCCCGGAAGTCCTCGCGGATGATCTGGTCCCACTGTTCGGCGCGCAGCTCCTCCTCGATGCGTTGCGTCCGGTCATCGTCGAGAACTGGGTGAGATTCGAGGGCCTCCAGCAGCTCCCGGATCTCCGGGAAGGCCAGCGCCCGCGGGTAGAGGACCAGCGTGTGGGATCCGCCGCGCTCGTGGACGATGCGGTAGAGGTCAATCCCACGGGCCTCCTCGATCTCGTCGAGGGCCTCGGTCAGCTCCTCCTGGTTCGCCCGGTCGGAGGCGTAGCCGAAGTAGTCGCCGTAGGCGGTCGCATCGGGCAGGATCAGCGGGAAGCGCTCCCCACGCTCGAAGGTGTAGAGAAAGCGGTAGCTGAGTGGGGTGAGGCCCCACGCGCGGATGATGCTGTCCCCGATCTTGTCGGTGCTGTTGAGGTGGTGGTAGTGGGTCATACCCGCCCCTCCTCGGCCGCACGCTCGAAGCGGTTGACGATGGCCTGGGCGTCCATCTCGGCGTTGACCTTGTCCACGTATTCGTCCTCCAGGGTGGAGAGGTGCTGCTGGGCCTCGAAGACGGCTCTGGCCTTGTCGTCCGCGTCGGCCTTGGCTCTGGCGAGGTCGCCCAGTTCGTAGGCCCAGGGGTGGAAGTCGGGGAGCTGGGTCGCGAGCAGCTCGCAGAGTCGGTGCAGCTTGCCCCGCGCCGAGTCGGTGAGGTCCTCGAAGGATCCGCCGCCGCCGAAGCGGAAATAGCCGTGGGGGTAGCGGTAGCGCCACCGGCCGCGATCCCGAGGCGGTTCGCCGGTTCGGCGGTCGTTCTCGGTCGGGCTGGTGCCGTCGCTCAGCGTGGCCCGGCCCTCGTGCTCGACGCCGTTGATGAGGATCGTGCGGGCCTTGCGCTCGGGCGTGCTGTCGTCGTATCCGGTGATGATGTCGACCCGGCCGTCGCCGCCGGGCAGGACTTCCAGCCTGCCTTCGATGCGGTCGCCGCTGACGTCGGCGTAGAACACGGGGTAGCCGTGCGGGCCGCGATCCTCGCCGCGGCTGAAAACGATGTCGATGGTCTTGCTCATGGTGTGTGCTCCTTGTCTGAACTGTTGAACTATACCCCCGCCTCCCGAAAGAAGCGGAGATTTTTCAGATTCGGTAGGCGAAATACCCGTGGCCCAGGTCGTCCTCTTCGCTGTCCCAGTCGGAGAGGTAGTGCCCGCGGCCGTCGGCCTCGATGACATCGGAGATTAGCTGGTCCAGCTTGTCCCCGACCAGGGCGAGGAATGCGGGGTTCGCATCTTCGCACCTGGACTGCTGGAGTGCGCTGAGGATGTCGGCGTCCACACCGTCGGGGGTGTAGTCCTCCAGGAATCCGGGCAGGAAACCCCACAGGCTCTCCCGGATGTAGTCGGCCACGGCATTGTTGGCCTCCTCATCGGTGAGGACCCTGTAGGTGTTCCCGCTGGGGGTGCGGTATTCGTCCCCACCGAGCCCCTCCGGACCGGCGACGTCCTCCTCGGGACACAGGCCCAGGTAGTCGGCCAGTGCGACGACCTTCTCGTTCTCGACGAGCGTGCCGCCGAAGATGTTGCTGATGTGCTCGGCCTTGCGCCGGAAGTCTTCGTTGCGTCCCATGTTCGTGTCTCCTTGTGTGCGTGTCTTTGAACCGCTGAATACTACCCGCTTGCGCGGGTGCGTGCCGGATCTTCTGGGGAAAATCACGGTCAGACTTCCCCCCTCTCGTCCCTGATCTCCTGCACCCGACGAGCGTCGTTCGCGACGGTCGCACGCTGTCGCAGGTCGTGCAGCGCCAGCTTGTGGCGAGTGCTGCCCTTTCTGTGGGAGAGGGCATCGTAGATGCTGTCGGAGAGGGACCGCAGTGCCTTGCGGGTGGCGTTGAGGATGGGATCGCTGGTCTTCTCGCCCTTGCGGCCGTAGCCCTTGGCGATGTCGGCCAGCAGCTTGAGGATCTCTTCTTGCTTGCTCATGGTGTGTGCTCCTTGTTTGAACTGCTGAACTATACAGCCTTGTCCTGCCGCGTGCGGAAGATTCTACGAAAGTCTCCGCAGAAACTCACGGGCCTCATCCCTGCGCCGAGTGGCGGTGGTCAACCGACTACGGGCCCCGATCAGCGCGTCGGTGGCGTCCATCAGCTCACTGATGGCCTTGCGCTCGTCGATTTGGGACTGCGCAATCGTGGCCAGCGCGTCGCACTCGGGGTAGGTCGTGCGCAGGTCGTCGAGGGCGTCGTAGATGGCCCCGACCAACTTGACCCGGTCCTGGCCGATGATCTGCTGCCCCACACCGCTGACGAAGGTGATCGACGTGCCGGGGATCGAGGACGCATACCCGCCGCCCAGGAAGGCCTCTACGATGGCCGATCCGCGGTAGGCCTTGCCATTCACGAGGACCGGATTCGCGACGGGGAGCCCGTCCGGGCCCCTCTCCTTGTGCGCACCGACGACGTGGAAGCGGCGATTGCCGAGCGGCCTCACCTCCATCTCGGTGCCCACCTCGGGCACGTCGACGAGGTAGAGCGGGAACTGGGCGTCGCCGTAGTTGTTGAGCTGGCGGATCTTCCGGGTTGGCTTGGTGTCGGTCATGTTCGTGTCTCCTTGTGTGCGTGTGTGGTTGAACCGAGGAAGACTACACACCGAGCGGGCCGCGTGCGGCGGAAAAAGAAAAAAGATTCCCCCTTCAGGCTGCACCGCGGCGGGGTAGCCTTTCGCACGGTTCCACCCGACCGGGCCCGGGGTGTGCGATTCCGCACGCTGCCGCTGAAGGCCCGATGGCATGGGACCGCTGTGTCCTGTCCATGGCATGGGCACTTCAGGTCTTGCGACCGGTTCGCAGTAGGTAGGCCACCCTGGCCCTCCTATTGGGGGTGCCGATCATTCTTTTTTCCTGTCCCCAAGATGCCGATGCCATGGTATACTTGAGGGACCGCTGCTCCGCGCAGGGTGGGGTGGCACTCGCAAAAACAACGGAGATTTTCATGAAGTCATTCCTGGTCCTCGCCGCCGCTCCCCTTCTCGCCGTCTCGATCGCGCTCGCAACCACTGTCGAGCCCCAGGTCGGACCCTTCCACTACCAGCAGAGCTGGAAGCTCTCCTCCCCGAGGGGGCACGGGACCATGTTCCCGATCCTGAAGCTCCGGAACGGCACCATCTTCATGACGGCGAAGCACGTGACGCGCGGCATCGGCTCGCAGATGATGGCCAGCCACCCCGAGTATGGGATCATCCGCACCGGGATCAAGGTCATCAAGGAGCACCCGACGCTCGACCTCGCGACCGTGTTCGTGCCGGTCGTCGACAGGCGCATCCGCTCCGTCATCGCTGGACCACTGCCCAAGCTCGGGGACAAGTGCATCATCATCGCCTACCCTGGCCCAGGAATCCGAAGGATCACAGAGGGGCGGATCTGCGGACCGGACACAATGAGCGCGCAGATCATCGGCGGTTCGTCCGGAGGTCCGGTGTTCAGTGAAGATGGACACTTGATCGGCGTAGTGCGCGCGGTGTCCGTCCAGAATCAGGGCTTCGTCCAGGTCTCGGTCGGGTGGATGGGCTGGATGACCCCGGTCACGAAGGCCGTGCTCCGCGACATGCTGCGGGACTAGGCCCTCTTCAGCGGGTCCCACCCGCACGACATGCACAGCTTGGCCCACTGGTGGACGGTCTTGCGACCGCATTTCGGGCAGCCGGTTGCGGAAGGCCCAGCCTGCTCTTCCGGCGTGCAGTCGCTGTCTTTGATCAGCTTCTCGTAGATCTCCGACACGTTGTCCGACATCGAAAGCTCGGCTCTCCGTCGCGCCGCTGCCCAGCATCGTTCGCAGCTGGCCATCACGCCCTCCCCCTGCGCGGGCGGTTGTAGAAGTCCTCGCCCCAGGGATCTCCCTTGTGGCCACAGATGATGGTCATGTCGTCGGTCAGCTTCTGCGACAGCCCGCAGCTGTTGTGCAGCGTGAAGCCCTTCTCGTAGACCGAGGCCGCATACGCTGCGCGCATCTTGCCTGTGCCTGTGTGGACGAAGGCGATGTGGTAGAGGTAGTTCCACCGACCACGGGCCTTGAAGTGCGGACTGCGGAGCAGGTCACCTTCGCGGATCTCCCTGCCCGTGCTGTCATAGAGCTTGCCACTCATCACTCCTGCTCCCCGAGCTTGGCGTCGATGCGTGCATTCCACTCGTCCGCCCCGCAGTCGCACTCATCGTCGAGGGCTTCATTAGCGCATCCTCCGTCCGCCTTCGGGCACGAATACCAAGGGTCCGCGCAGTAGTAGTGGCGACGCTTTGCCTCCCGCAGCAGCGCCTTGAGTTCCGCGATGCGCTTGTCCTTCTCGGCGCACTCGGCCCGGTCCTCGTCGGGGATCTCGGGCTCGGGCGGAGCGACACGCAGGTTGATCTGGTTCACGATGTCATCTGCATGAGGGATCTCTCCCATGTCGATCTCGGGCTCGGGCTGCTTGGCAAACTCTTGCGGCTCGAACATATGCCGATACGGGTGATTGTCCTCTGGCTTTCCGCAAGATGCGCAGATGCGCGGTTCTCGCTTCTTCCCCTCCAGCGCCTCGACGCGCTCCGTCAGGGCGTTCAGCTTCTGTAGCAGTAGTTCATTGTCCATCGGTGGTCTCCTCCTTCGCGGCTGCGCGCTTGGTCTCGACCATCTCGATTAGCTTGGCTTCTTGAGCAGCCCGAGCAGCAGCCCCAGCAGCAGCCCCAGCAGCAGCATCCTGAGCAGCCCAAGCAGCATCCCAAGCAGCAGCAGCCCGAGCAGCCCGAACAGCAGCCCGAGCAGCCCGAGCAGCATCCCAAGCAGCAGCATCCTGAGCAGCCCAAGCAGCATCCCAAGCAGCCCGAGTAGCCCGAGTAGCCCGAGCAGCCCGAGCAGCCCGAACAGCAGCCCGAGCAGCAGCCCGCAATGTCGCGTCGCCGGTCTCCAGGAACTCCCGCACTACGTCAGGAGCATCCCATAGGTCGATCACCTCCAAGGCGCACCATCGGGCGAACTCACGCAGGATCGGCTCAGCGTCGAGGCTCCATATGATCGTGCGCTCGCGACACACGAGCTTGTCCTCCTCGGTGATCGTCTCCCCGGCGCACTCCACGCGATGGAGCATGGCACCAGGCGCGTAGCCAAGCGCGTCCATGAGCCTCGTAGATGCGTGAAGCCCGGATCGGCACATCGTCAGTGGCCCCTCGTGGGTGAGCTTCTCGCCGATCGGTGGGACGGGATTTCCGTCACGGAGCCTGTCCCTAGCGGTGAAGTGCCACGCGAGAATGGTTGTCTGGTTCATCACTCCTCCTCCCCGAGACTGCGCAGCTTCTCCTTGATGTGGATCGCGACAGGGTGATCACCCTGCGCGGCATGACGGCCAGAGTTCAGCTCCATGAGTGCCATCCGGAGCAGCCCGAAGAGGTCCTGGCGCTCCCGCCTCGTCCGCTGGTAGTGGTCTCTCCACTCACCGGAAGACTCCTTCCAGAAGTCGGCGGATTTCCTCTGGGAGTCAGCGGCATCCGCGGCGATCTCACAGAGCTGCACCACGAACTCCGGGATGGGCTGCTTGAGCGCCTCCTCGACAGCCTGGGGTTCGGTGAGGATGAAGCCACACCTCTTGCGCGCTTCTGTGTATACCTGCTGTGCTCGTTCACTCAGTTCCATAGGACCCCTCCAGTAGCTTGCGCTCGGCGACGATCAGCAGCACAGCCAGTGCCTGCACGACCTCCCCGAGTGTGGGTTCACGTTGATCCCGCTTGCTCCAGTTCAGCATCTCCTGGGCGCGGGAGACGGCGACGTTGCCGCCCATACTCAAAAGAGAAGCCCGCATGGCGCGGGCCTGCTCCAGGACTTCGTCAGCTGGCGTCGTCACTGGGCGTCTTCTCCTTGTCGATGCTGATCCCGAGGATCAGCGTTGCGGTGAGGGTCACGATCTCCAGGACCGTGGCCTCGGACAGGCCGGGAACTCCCAGCTCTGCCAGGGCCGCGAACACAGCACCAGCGATGGCGACACGTGCGCGGCGGCTCTTCAGGATCTTCTTGATGGCGTTCATCAGATCAGGCCTCCCATGACCTTGGCGGCGATCCCGAGGACTCCCTCGATGACGCCACGGATGCGGGCATCGGCGAGATCTCCCGCCTCGACCGCGTCGATACCGGCCGCAAGCGCGACCGTGTTCCGGGCACTGATGAGTGCCCTCCGATACCCCGGCTCGCCGTAGGCTGCTGCCAGCAGGCGGGCCTGGGTCTTGACTGCTTCCCGCACTGCATCGGCGTCGATGTCGCGACCGAACTCCTTGGCGGCGTCGATGATGAGGTTGAGGGCTTCATCGAACATTGGTGGACCTCCGGAGGTAGTTGTTGCGGTAGGTGATCCGGTCGCCCTCGCGGACCCCGGTTCGTCGAGCGACCAGGGCAGCGTCCCCTGAGAGCACGCGCATGGCACGGTCGAACATGGCCACCTCGTTCATCATGATGAGGGCCACGTTACCGCCGATGTCGCCATCACGCTGCAACTTGCGGATGCCAGCCAGCGCTTGGTCGCGCATCTCGCCCCAGCTGACCGCGATGATCTTCTCGACCTCGCCGGACTTCAGGGCCTCGGTCATGGGCGCGGGATCCCCTCCGCCCAGCGTCACGCTCTCAGCGATGGACGACTCCCAGGTCGCCCGCATCGCGGGGATCAGCGCCTCGTTTCGGGCAGCAGTGCCCACACAGGCCATGGCCAGCATGATGCAGACCAAGGCAAAGACCTTCTTCATTTCGTTCTCCTAGCTTCGTTGCGGTGGTGGACCAGCTCCCGGCCCAGATCTTCGATACTCAAAAGCATACCACGCAGATAGACCGTGAGCCACTCCGGCATCTTTTCTTTTTCGGCTCGCATCACGGTCCGCCGGAGCGACCGCTGGAGGCGGAAGGCCCGCTTGGCGACCCCGGCCCGGCGGAGGTATTCGCACGGATGCCCATCCATCTTGCTCTTGTGAACGTCCTCCCCGCAGCGGCTGCACCTCATGGCTCCTCTATCCTCGTGTGGGTCAATCTCCAGGGCGTGGGCCTTCAGCTCTCCCAGCGCCACCTCAAACGTCATCAGGACATCCCAGAGGTCCTGATGGATGGCCCTGCTGCTCCTCGGCAGTCGGTGGGCCACGTAGTCCAGCTTGTCGCAGGCCTTCGATACGTCTCGGGCCAAGCTGTCGCGACGCCGCCGCTCGCAAGCGACGACGTGCTCTTCCAGGCTGTAGGTCAGGCACCCGCAGATGCCGCACCGTTCAGCTGCCACGCGTCCCCAGCAGTCCGCGGTAGGAGTCCAGGTTCCCATACTCGCTGCGCATGAGCGGGAGCAGCAGAAGAAGCAGAGATTTTTGGAGACCCTGGTCGCGGAGATTGACGGCGTGCAGGAACGTGACGCCCAGTCCAGGCAGCGCCCACTCAGTGTAGTTCGTCTGCGCACTGTCCGCCAGCTCCGGGCCGAGCGGCGCGAGCGGTGCCGTCCACTTGATGGCCTTCAGGATCCTCCCGTTGGGCGAGAACCCGTGCTGCACGACGGAGCGCCCGAGCAGGAACGCAGCGAGCGTGATCTCCGGATCGTTGAGCAGACGGCCGAGAACATCGAGCCCTTGCACGGCGATGCCGTCCTCCCAGACCACCCACTCGTTGCCGGGGATCTTGGTGTGGGGATCGTCGGCGATCAGGCGCAGCACGAACGGGCGCGTCTCCAGGAGGTCGGTCAGGCGCACCCAGTGTCCGTTCACGGCTGTCCAGTTTTTCTTGAACTCGGGGAGCCAACGCTTCCGGATCTCGGCGATGATGCGCTCGTCCCCGGTCGCGAGGTAGAGGTCTCTGGCCGCGAACATATAGCGGCCGAGCGCACGCCCTGACGTGGGGTAGCCGATCTCGGTCAGGAAGTGGAACACCTTCATCTTCAGGATCAGCTGCGACAGGAAGCCACCGCGCAGGAGCACGTCCTCGGACAGGGCGACCGCGCTGTAGTGCTGCCGGTCCATTCCGATCCAGCCCTCATACCAGCCGCCGTGCGAGTAGGTGCGGCCGAAGCGGTCGCGCCCGATGTTCGGGTGCCAGTGCCATGTCTCATCCCAGCTGATGAACTGCGGATGCTTGCTGATGATCGGCAGCGTCCCGTCGGGCTCGAACAGCCAGATCGGGCGGCAGGCCTCCTGGAGGACAGCGGCGCGATCGTGCGCGAGCCGGTGGATCTGTCCGGGCCGCTGGCAGTCGAGGTGCTTGGTCACGCCGAAGCCGAACTGCTCGCCGGTCTTCCCGGGGTGCTTGTCGAGGATGATCCCGCGGTGGTCCAGCAGGCCCAAGCGGATGTTGCGGTCGAGGTGTCTCCCAGCAGGGGGCACGCCCCACGGGCCCCAGCGCTCGAACTTCCCGCACACGGTCAGCTCCCAGATCCGCAGCCCGGCCTTGGTGGACATCTCCATCAGGGTCTCGTCGGAGTGTGCCGGGGCGATGATCGCGCCGTAGGACCCGAAGCCCTGCCGGTCGCGCAGCTTCCCTGTCTGCTCTGTGGGCATCAGGCGGTCTACCTTGGTGTTCTGCCCGCCGAGGACCAGCTCGGCGGTGACGACCTTCTCGGCGGCATCCAGGAACTCGGCGGCGATCACGAACTCGTAGCGGCACCAGTCCTCCCCGAAGCCCTGGTAGACGATCAGGTGCCCGATGAGGCCTGTCTTGGTCCTGGCCACGAGGTGGCGGACCAGCATTTGGGTGTTCGCAGCGATGGGGGTCAGCTCCTTGAAGGGAGCGGTCCCGTTGATGCTCATGGGCAGATTCGCACTGAAGTCGAAGCCGAGGCCAGGAGAGGGGGCCGCAGCGCCCTGTGCGACGCTCACATAGCCGTTGTGGTGGGCTGGGACTCGAACCCTAGCCGTGCAGACGTCCACTGTGGGGAGCTTGTAGAGGATCTCAGAGCCCTTCGGTGCCTGCCCCTTGGGGATGCCGAATACCACCACCTGCTGTCGCGGGTATGGCGTGGGGTTGTAGACCAGGATGCTTTGCCCACTGACGACGGACGTCAGGAACAGCAGGATGGGTAGTAGCAGCTTCATTCGTCGTAGTTCTCCTCGTATGATAGGACATTCCAGAGGCGACAGTCGCTGTCGTCCTCGTGAACGATCCGGGCCCAGTCGGCCGCGTTACTTGGGTCACCGCCCTCCTTGACCTCCACGGTCAGGATCTTGGTGACATGATACTCAGCCACGATTTCGTATTTCCTCATTCGTCTTCCCCTTCCTCGCAGTGGCACGGCCCGCCAATCCATGAGCCATCCGGGTTTTGGCCGCCCGTGTCACAGCGGGGGCATTGCTCGGGCATCTCGGACTCGCGGCTCTCTAGTAGTTCTCCGATATGTTCTTTGAGGTCTGCGATCGCTTCGTCTCGACGACGCACAATCCCCTTCTGGAGTTCTAGCTCGGCCTCCAGGGCGGCGACCTTCTTCAACGCCTCATCCTCGCGGTCGCTGCGGATCACATACACAACATGATCCACGTTGCTGACCCACTTCTGGGCAGTCCACTCCGACCCACGAACGACCTCATAGCCGAGGGCTTCGGCTGTGGCCCTATTGATTGGTTTGACGCTCACTCCTCCTCCTCCTCTTCCTCGAAGACCTCGTCCACGATGCCCCAGTCGAGGGCGTCGTCGGACGTGAAGAACCGGTCGGACTTCGACCGGAAGATGCCCTTCCAGAATGACTCCTCGCGATCCGTCCACTGCCCGAGCAGGGAGGCGTAGCGGGCCACGATGCTCTTCCCGGCCTTGGCCATGCTGGACAGGAAGGCGGGGCTGCCCTCGCCCACGTTCTGCGACACATCGTGCAGCATCCACATGGTGTTGGGCATGGCGTAGCGGCCCCCGGTTCCGGCGGCGACGATCAGCGGGGCAGCGCTCATGCACTTCCCGAGCGCGACTGTCCGGATCGGGCAGGAGGCTAAGCGCACCACGTCGACCAGGGCCATGGCGTCGTCCAGCGACCCGCCGTAGCTGCTGACGAAGATCGTGATGGGTGCGTTCTTGTCCGTCGCGAGCATGGCGTAGATGCCGCGGATGGCCTTGCCTACGGCCTCTTCCTCGACGTCACCATAGAGGAAGATCCGCCGTGTCTTCGGGCAGATCCCGTTGTTGAGGAAGTCGCTCATTTCAGTTGATACCTCTTGTCAAGGAGCCAGTTGGTCATGGGGTCAGGGTCGAGAAGATCGTCTGGGCGCGTCCAGGAGAAGCCCTCGCAGGTGAGGCGCTCCCCGCCGACCACGCACGGATACTGGTGGACGGATCCATCCGGGAACAGCTCGCAGTAGCCGAAGCCGCGCTGCCAGCCAGCAGTTGTCCCACGGATGTAGAACTTGCCGACCTCGTGACGGGCCCCCATGGGCGTGCTCATCCAGCTCATGCCCTCGTCCCGCTCGGTGGTGCCGTAGGCTAGGGAGGCCCGGTGGACGTGGCCGGATTGCCCGGAGCGACCGGCGGCGCGCAGCTCGGCCAGGGCCGGGGACTGCCCCAGCTTGGTCCCGTGGTGTATCCGGTAGAAGCCGAACAGCAGGGTGCCGTCCTTCTCGTTCTCAGAGCCCGCAGGGGACATCAGGCTGCCTCCGTGGAAGAGCTGGACATCGTGTCGCCCCAGCCCCAGAAGCTCGTCCACGCGCAAGCAGCGCAGCGTGGAGAGGGCTGGATCGACCTGGGTCAGGTGGCTGCTCAGCCGGACCGCCAGATCGTGGTTCCCGGCGCAGTCGAACAGGGCTCCATGGTGGACCTTCCGGACCTGCCGGAACATCTCGCGCTTGAAGTCCAGCTCCAGCTGGAGGTCGGGCACGTGGCCAGGGACCTTGGGGTGACGGCCCAGGCTCACGAGGTCCAGGGTGTCGCCGTTCATCAGCACCGCGTCGGGCTGAAGCTCGCGGACCGCGGACAGGAAGCTGAGCCAGACGAAGGGGTCCATCAGGGTCGAGTGCGTGTCGCTGATCGACAGGATCCGGTAGGACCGGCCCACGAGGTCGCGGATCTCGTCACGGCGGGCCACATAGGGGGCGACGTAGCGCTCCATGTATCGCGCCGCGTGCTCGCGCCTGCTCTCTCGGGCTCGGTTGGCCTTCAGCAGGCGGGTGCCCGGCTGGTCGCGGAGGCCCGCCACCTCCAGGGCGTGGTTGAACTGGCCGAACTGCTTGACCAGGAACTCCATGGGGTAGTGCCCATACAGCTCGTAGCGGCGTGGGCTGATCGCGCGGAACTCTGCCCAGGGGTTGGTCTGCTCGTCCTCTGCTACCCGCACGATGTCGGCGAGCATGTCCTCGATGGTCGGGGCGTCGGTGCTCTTGTGGGCTGACTCTCGCGCCCTTCGAGCCGATTCTCGCGCCTTGCGGTCGCGCGCCTTCTTCAGCTCGGTCTTGTTTTTCTTCAGCTGCTCAGGTGCAGCCAGGAACTCATCGAGTTTCTTCTTGCTCATACCTTCTCCCACTTGCCGACACCCAGTGCGTCTTGCGGCGTTGCATGGAACTTGTTATCCCATGTAGGTGATCCTCGGTCCTCAGAGACCAGGATCCAGCGGCAGGCCGTCATCGTGTAGTCACCGTTCTCCATGGGCACAGCGACCAGCTTCACCACAACGTGCGTATGGTCCTTCAAGGTCGAGCGGAACTTGTCGCCCGGCCGGATCTCGACGTCCTGTATTAGCTTGACCGTGTAGTTCATTTCACAGGCTCTCCCCGGTTGCAGGGGCGCGCTTGAGGCAGCGACGGACGTGAGCACGGATGGTGTCGTAGCTGAGTGGCTTTCCGAACTCGGGGATGATGAAGTGCTCGTGGACATAGGACAGCGAGATCGAGGTCTCGCCGTCGCGGAGCATGTCCAGATGCGCGTCGATGGTAGCCGTCAGCTCTTCGTTCGCGCAGATCGAGCAGCCTCGCCGCACGGGTGCGTTGGACAGGAACTTGCGTAGCTTGTCATTCGTCATCGAACAGTGCCTCGATTTCTGCGATTTGCTCGCGGAGCTTGTCTGCGCACCCATCCTCCAGGAAGACCGCATCCCTGGTCTCCTGGTCATCGAACGAGAGGATCGCCCTCAGTTGCCCGAAGCCCCTTTGGGCAATCATGATGAGCTGGAACGGATCTTCCGGGTGTTCGATCTCATCGTAGGACTTGTAGAAGAGGACGTCATCACCGACGCCACGGAACCAGGGATCACCCACGGGACATCACCCTGACAGACTCCTGGAGGACCTCCAGGATCTCGTCCTGCGACTGGACTCTTGTCCAGCTCTCGCCTCCGAGCGCGTCGATGCGGCGACTCTCCACGATGACGAGTCTGTGGTTCACGACCACACGATACACGTGGCTCGGTCCACTGCCCAATGCTACGCGGACGGCCTCGTAGACTCTCGGCTTCGGTGTCTTGGTCTCGGTCTCGTTCATTTGCTAACCCTCTCGATTTCTGCGTCCCACTTGTCTTCCGGGAGGAACGTCAACGCGTCCACCCACTGACGAGCAAGGCCTAGGCTGTGAAATGGACCGGCCTTCTGCCCGTCCGGTAGATAAGCATACCACCTGCGCGTCTCGCGGTCGCGACGAACTTCGTATTTTCCGCCGGTGCTGCACTTCGCGACGAAGTGCCAGTGGCAGATCCTACGCCACGGCAGGATCTTGTTCTCGTCTGACGTGAGGTGCCAGCCTCCGCAACGCTTGCAGTGGTAGTGCCGCATGTCGTGGCCATTCAGTGCGGCCACGCGGCTGCACTTCAGGGCAGCCTCCCGCTCGGTGGCGTATCTAGTCTTGGAGCAGAACACGGCGAATCTCCTTCGTGATGATCCGGCAGACTACCATGTCGCCGAGCTGCTCTGCAAATCTTAGCCCACGCTTGAGCCGCGCAAGGCGCAGCTCCTTCCAGCGCGGGTCGTTCCTGTAGATCCAGGCCTTCCTCATCGGGCGATCCTGGTCTGGTCGTCCGTCAGCTCCGTGCCACAGAACGGACAGAACTTGATGGTGTAGACGATCTGCTTGCCGGGCTCCCAGGAGTGAATGAAGTTCACCGCCTCGGCCGGGGCATCCGCTCCCGGGCGCGTGCCCACGATGCCGAGGTAGAAGTGCTTGCGCATGGCACAGCAGTAGGTCTCGATCTGATAGCGGCCATTGGCCCCAAGCGCGTAGGTCCCTGGCGGGATGCCAGCACCGTTGTCCGGAGTGGCGTCGAAGCGCGGGAAGTCCTCCGGGTTCACGTTGTGCGCGAGGAGCATGGCCTTGATGCGGCTGTCAACTTCTTCTGGTGTCACTTCGATTCCCTCCGTGGTAGGTCGCTGGGGCGACGCTTCAGGAACTTGACTTTCGCGCCGAGGAGCTGGTCCAGGGTCCAGGTTCCGTTGCCCGTCACGTTGCCGTAGTCCAGGCGGTAGAGCCACTTGTCGTTCTCGCTGCGCTTGCTGGTCTTGACGATGCGCGCAGGCACACCGCCCGAGGAGCGCAGATACTTGCCAGGGGGAGCTGGCTCCGGCTTCTTCCGCCGCCGCCGCCTCATCGCCTCAACCCCTTCGGCCAGACGCGTTCGACGAGACGCACGCCCTTCAGTTCCCCGAGATTCGAGTGATGGATGGTGCTGTTGTTGAGCAGCTCGATGCCCGAGGCCTTCGTGCCCTCGGTGTAGACCACGACGACGGTGTCGCCCTTCTTGGCCTCCTTGAGGGCCTCCGTCTGGGTGCCCACCCAGACATTGAACCAGCTGTCACCGAGGTGCTTGTTCACGAGGTAGAGTTTCATTTCGTTTGCTCCAAAGCCCACTTCAGCTTCTCCAGGGCCAACTTCCGTTGGGCGTTGTTGCACCCTGGGCGATCGAGGTAGTTCTCAATCGCACGACGTAGTATATCATACTTCTCTTCGGGTGTCACGATTTCTCCTGATCCGGCAGTAGCTTCTCGATCTCCGCCTCCAGCTCCGGCTCCAGCTCGATGACCCCGTCCACGTGGCTGTCCTGCACGGCTTGGAGGGCCTCCTCCAGGGCGATGATGCGGGCAACGGCGTAGGCGACGGAGTGCTCGCCGCTGGCGTGGACGAGATACAGCTCACGGGTCAGTTGTTCGGCTCGGTCCATCAGTGGGGGTTCTCCTGGCGGTAGGTGTGGCAGTGTTCGCAGAGGTAGAGCGTGACGCGCCCGTTGATGGACTCCCACTCCTGCATGTCGGCCTCGTAGAGAACGTCTTCGCAGCCGTCGCAGGTGCTAACCAGCTCCAGCATGACCTGCTCCCGCTTGGTCTCAGTCAGCACGTCGATGAGCAGGTGCATCTTCCGGGCCAGCATCTTGCGCATGGACTTGACGCAACCCTCCAGCGTGTCCCAGCAGCAGTCCTTGAGGTCTGCGTAGTGGAGCTTCATGATCGGGTTCAGTTTTGCCCTCCGCACCTTCGATGACTCAAACAGCCGCTGCTCTGGGTCATAGGTGTAGTATGGTCCGTCGCTCATGTTGCCACGCTCACGATCAGCTTGGGGATCACCAGCTTCAGCCTGTTGTTGTAGTAGTATTGGAAGATGTCCTTCCCCAGAGTCTGGGCGAGGATGATCTCACGCTTGGTGCCGTCGCTGTCCTCCCAGCCGGGCAGGAGGATGACTGCATCGGCCTCCTGGATCGCACGGAAGTCCCAGTCGAACGCCTCGTGCAGGTCGAACTTCTGGTCAGGGTGATCCAGTGGTAGGTGCGGCTGGAACCCCGAGGCCAAGTCCCGCTCCGCCGGACTGTAGATGAAGATGCCGCGGGAGCGCATCTCCATGGCTGCGACGGCGAACAGCTGGAAGTTGTAGAGCGGTTTTCCCCGCATGGGCCCAGCTAGGTAGGCGGTGTGAGGAGTGGTTGAGGGGTCTTCGTTCATGATGCTACCTTTCGCAGAACATCTACGGTCTTGGTGGAAACTTGGAAGCCGAGGTAGTCGCGATCGTCCCACCGGACAACAGCGAGGGCGTTGTAGTTCCTCAGCTCGATGACCGTGCCCACGCGGGCACGGGCGGGTGGACGCGGGGTCGGGATGGCGATGACGACTCGGTCACCGACCCTGAGCGGATTTACCATCGTTCACCTCCGTGTATGGCCCCTCTTCGGGGTTGGGGTAGCGGCGATTGACTTCGTCCATGGCCGCTTGGATCTCGGCCAGGAACTCCTCCGGAGTCTTGGGCGGACGGTCGTCGGTCCAGTTGTCGTGGATCATGGCGTCGCGCAGGACGAAGAGCCCAGCGATGGCCTTCGAGATGTGTGAGAGCCCACTGTCGGGGTCGATGTCCTGGCCCTCCCACCACGCCATCAGGTGCCTGTGGGCGGCGTCGTAGTAGATCGAGGCCCGGACTCCGGCGATGCGCCAGTTGTGGCCGCGGTAGCCCTTGACGTGCCCTTCGTGCAAGGAGGCAGCAACCTCCAGGAGCGGGGCGACTGGGACGCGTGACATCGGCACCTTCTTCGAGCCGACAGCGTCCTTCGGGTTGGTGTCCTTGTTGGTGTGGCTCATGAGTCGATGACCTCGTAGGGGATTCCTCGGTATTCCAGGACCTTCAGGAAGTGGTCGTCCTCGCTCAACCCTTCCGGGTAGAAGAACGTGACGATCTCGTAGACTCCCCTGCCCAGCAGCACCCACTTCCGCCCCCGGACGAACAGGATGTGGCCGTCGATGCTCCAGGCGTCGGAGCCCTTCGGGATCGTGTGGAGCTGCCCAGGCCCGGACGGGCCACCGACGAACAGGACGTCCTCGTCGTCCCTCTCTTCGATGGTGATGTTCGAGCTGTGCCCTGACACGAAGTAGATGACTACCAGGGCCACGACGAAGATGATTGCGACAGCGATGAGCATGTAGGTGGAGATCATGATCGGCTAGGTTGTGGTCTCTTCGTGCGCGTTCTCGTAGGCCTCCAGCTCGTCGCCGCACAGCAGCGTCATGACGGGGACCTCCTTCTTTCCGGTCTCGACGTAACGGCACTTCGCCTCTGAGGACTGTTCGAGGTAGATCCGGACACGGGCGGTGATCTCCTCCCCGTCGTCGTCGATAGCGTAGATCCAGTCGATGTTCCTGTGGGCCGGGTCCTCCGTCTTGCTGGATCGACGGAACCCGGCATAGCGCACTGCGCGCATGAACGGGCCGATCTCGGCGATCTCGGAAGCCTGCCACAGCACGATGGTCGGCTCCCCGAAGTCGTTCTCGAACGTGTAGTAGGACTTCAGCCCCAGCTCGCTGCGCGACTTCTCGCTCGGCAGGTTCTCCTGGATCTTCCGCATGAAGCGGTCTGCCCTCCCGATCTTTCCGGTCGTGCAGGCAAACGATGCGCCGATACTCTCCAGCGCCTCTTTGGTCTTCTCGTGCATGTCAGTCTCCTTGTGGTGTGCAGCTGCTGCACTTCTGGGTGGATGAAAACAAGTGAATCTCTCCGCTGCCGCCGCACTCCTCGCACGGCTTCTTCTCTTCGACGGTCGACGGCATAACCCCGAGACCTCTCTGGGTGGTCGTCTTGCCGAGGCCCATAGTGAGCGGGACTGCGCCTCCAGCCTGAAACTTGGTCCCCACCTTCTGTGCCGGTGACCGCTTCGACATAGAGTTGATGACTCCCTGCTGAAGTAGATCCTGAAGCACGGTATGCCTGACCTGCTCGACGACGTCGATGTTCGGCGACTTTGCCACCTCCCAGTCCGGCACCATGCGCGCACACGTCAGGGTAGGCTGCCCGGCCTTTCGCAGAGTTGCGGTGACTCTGGTCGCTGATTGCGTAGGCTCATACTCCTCCTCCAGGGTCACGATCATATGGCTCATGACCGCTCCCTTGCTGAGCGTAGTGGGGGTCTTGGGGAACTGCGGGGATCTACCAGGGTTGGGGTTCTTGACCACACCCACGAACACCGGGGCTTTCCCTTGCACCTTGATGAGTGCTTCCGGCATAGGGCGGCGGGCGGACACCGTCACGGTGACGGACTCGACCTGCATCAGCTCTTGGCCAGTGTCGACGTCGATGATGTGCGGGTTGTTCTGGTCTCCGATGTCGCCGATGAAGTAGACAGACTTGAGTGTCATGTGGTGGCTCCTTGCTCTAGCAGTCTTCTAAGGATACCCTCCAGATCGGGGAGTGACCGACTTTCTTCGCAGAAAACCATGGCGGCAGCCCACTTCAGGAACATGGCCTGGGTGTGCGTGATCGCCTGCTGCTCGTCGATCCGAGATCCGTCTGGAAACACCACTGACACCGTGGCCTTGCAGCCGTCTCCGGCCTTGGCCTCGGCGGTGATCTCCTTCGCATAGCTGACCTTGCGCTCCATTAGAACGGCTCCTCCGTGGGTTCTTCTTCGAGGACCTCCGGAATGTCGGGCCACACATAGGGCCCGCCGAAGGTCTTGTCCCAGAACTCGCGACACGCCTTCAGCGGCGGGAGGCGGTAGATGTAGGGACGCTCGACCATCTTCGTGTCGCCGTTGACCTGCACGACCGGGTGCTCCCCCCACAGCTGCTCCTTCACCATCATCGGGATGGCTTTGCGCAGGAAGAGCCCCAGCTTGACCTGTGAACTGTGCGCGTTGCGCGCCCACGTCCGCTGGGCCTCGACGAAGTCGTAGGTGAGCTGGGTGCAGAAGATGTAGTCGGGCCAGACCGGCTGGTCATCGAACACGCGGCCGTCGACCAGCTTGGCGTGCCACCACGACTGCTCGGGCGCGAGGCTGAGCATCTTCTGCTCGCGCAGCGCTCCGGTCTGTGGAACCTTGCGGATGTTGAAGTCCGAGATGTCGATCGACATCAGGTGGTGGAGCAGCGCCTCGTAGCCGCCGTTCTCCATCTGCTGGGTGATCGCGGCGAAGTAGCGCACGTCCTGCATCCTCGTGTCCTTCACGTCCAGCACGAGGAAGCGGCGGTCGTCGACACCGGCCGGGACCACCCAGCCCTCGTTCGACGCCATGATCAGGTGGATGTAGTTGGCCGACAGCTCGGCGTCGTAGCCCTTGCGCTCGGACATCATCTGCTCTTCGGTCACCATGGACTTGAGCATCCCCTCGCGCTTCTTGTCACCTGCCCAGAACGCCTCGTCGGCGAACAGGACGACGCAGTCCTTGAGGTGGGCGTTGAACTTCCCGAACAGGTGCTCGCTGTCGCGCACAGCCAGGAAGTGCCTGCCCCACAGCTTGCCGAACGTGTTCGCGAATGCGCCCTTGCCGGTGCCCTGCCGTCCGCGCATGACCACGGCCACGTGCCCAGGCTGAGCAGGGAACTGCACGGCGGTCGCCATCCAGCGGATCAGGTAGTCGTAGACCTCCGGGCTGTCGTCGCAGATATTCTCTCGGATGTGATCGAGGAACAGTCCGCAGTCGCCGGGGATGGCCTCGACGCCGAAGCCCTTCCACAGGTTGTAGTAGCCGCTGACTGTCTTGCCAGGGCTGAAGACGACGCCCTTGTAGGTGCGTCGCTCGGTGTGCGCGAGCCACCACTTCCCGACCGGGATGCGGATCAGGGTCTCGTTGTCCTTGCCTCCGAGGAACTCGATGAACTGGTTGCTGTAGAAGTTGCGGAAGTCATCGAAGGACTGGTAGAGCAGGCGCGTGCGCCTACGTCCACCCTCCAGGATGTCCTCGGCCTCGGAGATGACGCGCGTCTTGCCGCTGACGATGGCCACGGCGTGGTCGTCGTTCAGCTTGCGCAGCCAGGGGTTCACCGCCTCCTCGCGCGCGCGCTCGATCTGGCGCTCCGCGTAGGTCTGGGCGTTGCTGCCCTTCTCGACGATCGAGCTGCTGATCTCCCAGCAGGGGTCGGTGATGATGCCGAAGATCTGCTCGTCGGACATCTCGGCGCGGATCATCTCGCAGCACACCCAGAACAGGGGCTCCGACCGGCTCTCCCAGCGGTCCGGGTCGTCCGGGTCCTTGCCTTGGGCGATGACGACCTTGCACAGGTCCGACACCGGCAGGGTGCTGAGGTCCTCGGTCCGCGGGACGTTGCCGCCGATCTTGACGGTCTTGCTGGTGAAGCCCTGGGTGTTCTGGAGCTGCGGGGCGGGGGTGAAGCCGCCGAGCGGGTAGTCCAGGCTGGTCAGCTGCCCGATGACCGTGGCCAGGGCCTCGATCCGGCCCTTGGCCTTCTTCTTCTCGTCCGGCCAGTTGATCGTTCCGGGCAGCCGCATGATGCGGTCCACGTTGTGGCAGCTGTCGCCGCCCAGGAGGCGCTCCAGTTGCAAGTTGTAGCGCTTTGCGTCTTCGTATAGGTCTTCCTCGCCGTCGATTTTGAGGGGATCCTGGAGCCTCCAGAAGGCCTGATAGCCGCCGCCGCTGTAGACGACCGCGCTGGGTGGGGGCTGGAAGTCCTCCAGCCGCTCCAGGATCAGGGCCTGCTCGTCCTCCAGGTCGTGCCCGACCCGGGGGTCGATGTCCACGTGGAGGAAGTCCAGGCTCGAGATGTCCTTCCGGCCGGGCTTGCTGGCCATGGGCCGGATGGTGCGGTTGACGGTCCAGTAGATGTTGTTGGTGCTGCCGACCTCGTCGAGCCAGCCCTTCGCAGTCTCGCGGTCCGAGAACGTCCGCGTCGTGATGCCGGTCTTGTCCACGGCAATCGCCACGAGGACCCACGGCCCGTCCGGCTGGGCCCATTCCAGAAAGTCAAGAGATGCGTCGTAGTTGGGGTTCAACTCACCCATGCAAGCAGGTTCCTTCTCAGTTCTGCGAGCCCAAGGCACACCTTGTGGGCGTGCGCGATCAGCTCTCGTCTGTTTGCCTCTCCGATCCAGCGGGCAGCGTCGCCGCCCTTGAGCAGGAGGTAGGCTCTGTCGATCTGCACCAGGACCCAGACGGTGCCGCCCACGCGCTCACGTCTGCGGATCCATCGGCGCTGGCCGGGAGTGAGGTCGTGCTCCAGCTTCACAGGAGTGTCAGGCCGTGCAGGCCAGGACTTCGTGCGCTTGACCTCGATCCACCCTCCATGATACTCGACGTCCGGGGTCCCGGCGCGCACGATGTTCTCCACCGGCTGGGCGTCGAGTGACTTCAGAAGTCGCACCACCTCCCTCCGTAGTCTCGCCTCTCCACTCACCTAGTTGAGGCTCCTCTTCCAGGTAGACGGCCACTGGCGCGTGGCGTCGATCAGCCACTTGAAGTGGTAGTGCATTCCACGTAGGACGCACCTCCAGAGCGGTCGCGACCGGAGCTGTGGGTATGCCTGACGAAGTTGCTTGGCTGCTGGGATGGTGATGGTGAACGGCTGCACGAAGATGACGTAGAGCGCCATCAGCGGGAACAGCAGATAGGGCACCGGGAACAGCAGGAATCGGACCAGTCGCCTCACAGCTCACCACCTCGCGCAGTGTGCAGGGAGTCAGCAAGTTGCATTAGGGCCAGCCGGAACGCCTGGGATCTCAGTGGTGAGTCCATGTCGACATCGACCCAGCGAAGCATCCCCATGGAGTCCTTCGTCATGATCTCTACATCCATGGATGGGACTCCTTCGGTGCGTTGGACTATGCGGACAGGTCCGTCATGGAGGCAATCCAGCTTGATGATGACTCGTGGGTATTTGATCATGTCGTCGTCCTCATGTCGGTTGCTGTTGGTAGCAGTGCGTTGGATAGCTTCTTTTGGGTGTCCTCCAGCCTAGACTTAGTCGCAGCTAGTTCCGCCGCAAGATGGTTGAAGGCTATAGGCATGATGGCCTCAGCTTCAGCCCTAGTGGCGTTGACCCAGTGAGGCTCATTCATGATGCTCTTGTGCTGGATCTGCACCACGAGGTTGCGGGCACCGGTGTAGTCCTCCTGGACCACGCGGACCACCCCGAACCCGGCGTGGTAGAACTTGACAGCTACGACATTTTTCCTCTCACTCATCGCACCAGACTCCTGTAGATCTCCTGCACGTGCTTGGCCTGGGAGACGGCGTCGTCGAGCGCGTTGTGCGCGGTCCCATGCACAGGCTTCGCCTTCGGTGCGTTGGGCAGGCCCCTGACCGTGCGCACACAGCGGCTGCCAAAGAAGGGGATCGGGAACTCCATTTCGTAGCGGCGGAACGCACTGCGGATGATGACCTCATCGAACGTCGGGCCGTTGCTCCAGAGGCGGTTGGCATCATTGGCGATTATGAAGCCCCTGAGCTGGTTCAGTGCCTCACCGAGCGGGAGCGTCTCGTGCTGCTTCGGGTCGGTCAGCGCCTTGCGGGCCGCCTCGTCCTGCTTGAGCCACCAGAGCACGGTGCCTGGATCCAGGTCCCCTGGGTGGGATGAGATCTCCAGGTCGATCGTCCGGTAGAACAGCTCCGTGATCTCCCCGCCGAAGGGGTTGAATACGCAGGCACCGATCGAGACGATCGCGGCGTCGTTGCCGTTGCCGAGGGTTTCGAGGTCGAGCATCAGGTCAGACATGGCTTCCGTCTCCTATGAGGGCTTGTCGGGTGAGGTTTCTGGTGAGAAGGGTCCCACTGGGCGTGAAGAGGTTGTAGACCCTACCTGAGTAGGGTAACACATTTTTGCGGGGAGGGAGGAGATTTTTCTGTTCCGGTCGGACTTTTACCTCCAGCCACCCGTCACCGGCGGCCCTTTCCGTGCTGGAGAGCCCAGCGAGGGCGCACAGCTCGTGGACCACGGCCACGTCTTCGGGCGGGAAACGGGTGATGTAGGTGGGGAAGGAGGGCGGGCGGATGCGGGCCTTCCAGCTGATGGCCCCTTGGACAAACATGCGCTTGCTCTCGGCGTCGAGAGCAAGGAGGGTGGACCGACGGAGCCTCCCGTGGAACGTGAAGTAGGTCATCAGGCGCGGGTGCTTGGCGAGCAAGAACCGGGCATCGTCCTGCACGTAGTGGACGCCCGCTTTGTCCATCAGCGAGATCAGGTAGGGACGCAGCGTCGACAGTAGGATCCGCACGGTCATCTGGCGGCGGGTGATCCGCAAAAGGTTGGACCGCAGCATCCCGGCGATGCGGGCGAAGTCTGGGTCGTGGATCTCGTGGTCGCGAGGCGCAAGCGGAGCAGAGACATGCAGCAGGTGGTTCTTGGTTGTGTGCATGTCGTCGGCCCGGACGATGCTCTCGTCCCCGGTCTTGCGGTTCTGCGCGGGCACGCCGTGCTCTGGAGTGACCGTGAACCCGTAGTTGCGGGCCTCGACGTTGATGAGCTGCCCGCTGAAGTTGCGACTGCTGATGTCGACCGGCTGCGAGAACACCAGCTCCCCGTCGTGCATCTCTGCAACGCGGTCGTCGTAGGTGACATCGCTGATGCGCTTCCACCCGTCGGGCGTGAGCACGAACGTGTCGGCGTGGTAGCTCATAGCTCTACGTCCTTGCAGCTGCCCCAGCTCGGGCCCGTCTCCACGTCGACGAGGTGCGGCACACTGCACTCGGCAGCGTCCAGCATGACATCGCGCACGTCGAGCAGGGTCTGCCTGTCGAAGACCGTCATGTCCGCCTCGTCGTGGACCTGGAGTTGTAGTGGGAAGTTCTCTCGGTCGATGTCGATCATGGCCTGCTTCATCTGGTCGCCCGAGCTGCCCTGGATCAGGCGGTTCAGTGCCTTGTGCACCCAGTCAAACGCAGTCATCAGATTCTGGCGCTTCACATGCTTCGGCTTCGCGAGGCGCGGGAAGTGGCAGTGCCGACCACCGGCCGTGCGGATGTAGCCGCGCTTGATGGCGTTGCGCTCGGTGAGCAGCTCCAGCTCCGAGATGTAGGGGACGCCTCGGTCGAACTTCCGGAGCACCTCCGAGCCCTCATCCCCGGCCACCTCCACCGCGAAGCCACCTGCCCGGAGAGCGTCCATGGCCTCCGGTGTGCCACCCTGGATCCAGCGGTTCTGGTAGCGCACGATGGTCTTGGTGGGCAGTTGCAGCCGCCTGCACAGCTTCGCTCCTCCCATCCCGTAGGCTTTGCCGAGGGAGATCTCCTTGAACTGGGACCGCTGGGACTTCTTGCTCTTGGCATCCAGGCTGGGCCAGTTCGGGTTGATCATGGTGGCAACCATGCCGTGGTAGTCGGTGCGCGGGTTGGTGCGATACATATCCGCGGCGGCCTTCGCCCCGCGCGCGCCGATCAGCTCTGCATAGTGGACGGTCCACCTGGGCTCCTGCTGGCTGTAGTCGAAGCACGCCCACTGGCCGCCCTCGTCCGGGATGAACACGTCGCGGATCGCCTTGCCGATGATCGGGTCCTTGTCCGGGCTGGGCTGCTGCTGAAGGTTCGGGTTCACGCACGACAGGCGACCATACTTCGCGCCGTTCTCTTCGTCGCTGCCGTCGTCCTTGCTGGTGCGCATCTGGTTGAATGTGCAGTGGATCCGGCCGTTGACCGTGAACCGCTCGGCCGAGGAGCAGAAGGTGCCGTAGAGCTTGTTGTAGCGCTTGGCCTCCTGGATCAGATCGGCGACGGGGTGGTTGATGCTCTTGAGCAGGTCCTTCGTCACGCTCGGATTCCCCTGCTTCGTGCGCGGAACCTCGATGCCTATGTTCTTCAGGACCTGTGCCCAGGAGGCGCTGGCGTTGACGTCTGACGGGCCGAGGCCGATCCCTGTGCGACGGGTGATCTCATTCAGGACCTCACGCTCCCTGGCCTGCGCCATCTCGCGGACCACGGACAGCCGATCGAGGTTCACGGCCACGCCGCGGCGGCGCATCTTCAGCAGGACCGGCTGCAACTCTGACTCCAGCTTGAAGACCCTCTCCAGGCCAAGCTCCTTGATCTTGGCCTCCTGCATCCGCGCGAGGGCCAGGGGCAGCGCGACGTCCTGCTCGGCGTAGGGACCAACGGCACCGGCGGGGAGGCGGAACATGCCAGACTTCGGGTTGATGCCGTAGACGGAGGCCCAGTGGCGGAGCAGCGTCTCGTCCTTGCCGGGCACACCGAAGCGCTCCGCGATGTGTTCCAGGCTGTAGCGGTCGTGCAGCTCGTAGATGCAAGGGTCGGCCAGCTGGACATCGAACCATCGGCAGTGGAGCAGGTCGACGTCGTTCTCCAGCAGGTAGTCGTGGTCGTATTGCCCGTTGGCGTGGACCACGGTGCCCCTGAAGGCCTTGGCGTTGTCGCGCAAGTAGGACCAGACGTGGCCCTCGTCGAGGTTTCCGCCACCTTCGTGACGGATCGGCAGGTAGAACTTCGGGCCGTCCTCGATCGCGACGCCAATCCCGATGACGTAGCCGTCGGTCCGCACCCCCGGGCCCATGGCCTTGAGGTGAGGGTCCTTGGTCTCGACGTCAATGCACAGCCGCTTGGCGTCTGCCCACGACGGGAGAGTGTGGACAGCAGGGGCCGTCCACGAGATCTTGGGTGAGAAGGAAGGTAGCTGCATACAGACTAGCTGAGGTAGCCCTCGTTGGTGATCGCCACCTCGCCAAGTGCCATCCGGCGGATCGGGAGAACCACACCGTCCTTGATCCCCGGCAGGTATCGGCTCTCGTTGATGGCCTTCCGGAAGGCAGCCTCAGCTTCCGCGAAGCTGGTCGCCAGCACACAGGCGTTGGTGCCGTTGCAGTCCACGCCGGGGAAGCCGGATGCGACGTAGAGGTAGGCCCGACCGTCATCCGCGCACAGGTTCAGGAGCTTGTCCATGTCGGAGAACGACACCACCTGTGGGTGCTTGCGGTCTACCGCCGTCTCCATCACCACGTGGTGCGGATAGATGTAGAAGGACGCAGCGATGAGCGGGGTTCTGGTCTCCAAGCGGACGCACCCGTCGACGCTGAGCATGTCAGGGAAGCGGCCGTCGCTGCGCAGTCGCTCCAGCAGCTGGGGTCGGTCCATGCTCATCGCTGCCTCCTGCGCGCGTGCAGTGCCTTGTGCCCCTTGCGGGCCAGGAGGTGGATGAGGATGAAGCCGAACAGCAGGACATCCCTGTAGTAGGTGAGCGTGCGGCCTCCGTTGGACCGCTTGCGGTATTTCGCGACGACGATCATCGACGCACCCCCAGCTTGCCACTTGCCTTGGCGCGGTAGAGCAAGCCGCGATCCCAGCCCTCGGACAGGGCGATCTCGCGCTGCTCCTGCGTCATGTTGTGCAGTGCGTCGCGCAGCTTGACCAGGACGCCGGGTCCGGACTTCCGAAAGCCAGCACGGGCGCTGTGACGCCTGAGCAGATACTTGACCCGATCCGCGGGCATGTTTCCGATTCGTCTCATCTTGCGATCCTCTCCTTTCTCAGGCCCCTGCGGAGGGTCCTGTAGTTGTCGTCGGTGTAGCGGCCGTAGAGCAGCGCGGCTCGGGCTGCGGTGGATAGAGTCCACGGCCGGTCGGGGTAGTCCCAGCGGTCGCGCGACTCCTCAAGTATACCCCGCAGCTTCTGGTGTGCCTTGAAGAGTTTCTCGTGCGAGATCCGGCCCTTGCCAGCCCAGATACCGAGCCCCCGCATGATGTGGCGCTCGGGGACGGCGCAGTCGGGCTGACCACAGAAGAAGCTCGGGAACCGTTGCAGGTCCGCGACGATCTCGTTCGCCACGAGCGGGCCGCCTAGGGGAAGCTGGCAGATCGCCCAGTGAGCGGTTTTTGTGGAGGAGTGGGTGACCCGCCACACCTGCTTCGAGTCGGCGTGCCGCACTGCCAGAGCGACCTGCTCCAGTCGAGTGGTGCCTGCCTTCAGTCGGGCGCGGTAGTGACCGCTGAAACGCCAGCTGGGGTGGAGGTCTCCTGGGCGACGACGAAGGACATCGAACATCTCATCCTCGTCCCAGCCGCACAGCATCATGTGCTTGATACGCTCCAGCGGGACGACGTTGTTGAACAGACGCCCGACCAGGGCGTTCCGGAACAGGTGCTCCGGGTTGTAGCGCACCTCGTAGAGCAGGTTGTCGTAGATCCACTGCGAGGTGGGGTCGTCCTCGCGGAAGATGTTCGTGAAGTGGTAGAGCTGGAGGCGGCGGTCCTCGGACCACGGCTCGGGGACCCCGATCTTCCTCATGAGGCGCACACCTTCGCGCTCGTTCGCGAACTCGAATAGGTCCATCAGGACTCCAGGCTCTTCTTCACGGCCACGTCGATGTCCGTGCTGTCGCGCTCCACCCGCATCCGGGTGGCGACAGCGGCGAGGATCTGCCCGACGCTGGCGAGGGCGCGGGCGGCCTCCATCATCCCGCAGGGGACGCATGGGGACATCTGCGTGGTCTCGTTGGATAGCTCGGTGATGATGCAGCCGCATGGCTTGCGCATCTGGCTCTTGATGATCGGCGGGGTCTCTTCACTCATCGTCGTCTGCCCTCCCGGGCTTCTTTGGGTCTACGTAGCACGCGGCAGCATCCTCGGGGCGTTGCAGGATGCCGAACCGTCTGGATTCGGTCTGGTAGACTGCGCAGTTCTTTGCGCCTCCCTCCCAGGCCCGAACGAATATCGCTTGGAAGTCACACCAGTCCGTGTCGGGGGTGACCACGATGCTCTTCGTGACGCCGCCGTCCACGTTGCGAGACGCGGCCAGGAACACCTCCATGTGGTCCTCCGGCGTGCAGTCCGCCAGGACCTTCGGTGTGGTCCCCAGGAAGAGCTGTCCGTAGTCGGGCACGTCCACGCGCAGCGGGCCCTGCGGCGTGTTCACGACGCGCCTGGACATGATGTCTGTGACGGGCTCGATGCCCTGGGAGACGTTGTCCGCGGCGAGGCTCGTGAGGGAGCAGGGGTAGATGCAGGTCAGGCGGCTGTTGCGGATCCCGTGGCGCATGATCCCATGTCGGATGTCCTCCGGCAGCCCTGCTGCGAACGTGCCGGGCTTCAGGAACAGCTCGCGGTTCAGGTCGTCGAACGGCCCAAGCTCTCGGGACAGCTCGATCGAGGCGCGGTAGGCGTTGTTCGTCAGGAACGACAGCAGGCTCACCGTCCACGTGAGGAACTCCTGCGAGCCGTAGGGCGCTCCGAGCGACTCGATGGTGTTCGCGAGACCAGTGACCCCCAGCCCGATCGGGCGCTTCCGGTCCTTGACCAGTCGGTGGATGTCGGTTGGGTGGTGGATCACGTCCAGCGCGCAATCCAGCGCGCGCACGGCGACGTGGATGTCACGCTCGAAGGCGTAGTAGTCGAACTCCGTGTTGTCGACGCAGAGATACTTGGTGAGGTTCAGGTTGCCCAGGACGGACGACCCGAACGCCGCGATCGGCTGCTCCCCCACCGGGCTCAGGGCGGTGATGTTCTCCTTGTAGCCGAGGCTGTTCCGGCGGTTCACAGTGTCGAGGAACAGGACCTGTGGCTCGGACCACGCCCAGACGCTCTGCATGAGCATTTCCCAGATCTCGGCCGGGTCCACGGTCGAGTAGACGTGCCCGCCCCAGCGGAGGTCGAACTTCTTACCGTTGGCCAGCGCGGTCATGAACTCGTCGGTCACGCCGACCACGGTCCGGAAGGCGTCGCACCCGTGGACGTTCTGCTTGGCGAGGATGAACTCCATGATGTCTGGGTGGTCGATGCGTAGGGTCGCCGTCAACGCGCCGTTCGCGGGCTCCACGTTGCTGAAGCACTGGCGCACCGCACTGAAGAAGGACATGATCGACACGGGCCCGGCGGAGCGGTTCCCACCGCGGAAGATCCGGTCCCCTCTTGGGCGCAGCTCGGTGAAGTCGATCCCCACTCGACCTCCGGCACGGAAGATCTCTGCGGCCTGCTCTGCCCGATCCAGGGCTGAGCCGAAGTTGTCGAAGACCTCTCCGCTCATCACACCACTCAGGGCGATGTTGTCGTCCCTGACTCCGAGGTAGCGCTGGATGCGCTCGCCAGGGATAAAGCGCTGGTTGAGCAGGGCCTCGTGCAGCTGCACACGGCTGTGCATGTCCGGCGCGAGTGCTGTGGCGATCCTGCCCATGGAGGCGGCGAAGCCCTCGGTGGGCTGGCACAGTCGGTCCTGGGTCAGGTTCTTTGCGAACTCGGTCTTCGGGCCAATCATAGGCTGATCCTCACCTCTTCTGCGGCCCGCGTGATGGCGGTGTAGAGCCACCGGCTGCGGTCCTTGTTGAATGATGCGCTCTCGTCGACGACGTAGACCCGGTCCCACTGCGAGCCCTGGGCCTTGTGCACCGTCATGGCGTAGCCGTAGTCGAACAGCTCGGCGTCGCGCTGGTTGTGGTAGGGGGCCTCGCGGTTCTCGAACAGCTGGGTCCACGAGATGACGTCCACCTTCGTGTTGTCGTCGTCCCGCAGCTCCAGGGCGATCTGGTCGTTGCCCAACTCGGTGCTGTCGGCCACGGTCCACTGGGAACCGTTCATGATCCCCAGGTCGTGGTTGTTGCGCAGGCACACCAGCTTATCCCCTGGCTTGGGCAGCCCAGAGAGCCCGAGGTGACGGCGGATCTGCGTGTTGAGGATCTTGCGCGTCTTGTTCCGGCCCACCAGGACCTGATCGTAGGACGCCAGCTCGCTGATCTTCGTGGTCCCCTTGCGCACGACGCAGGGGCCGAGGGAGAGGCTGTTCCCCTTGCGCACGCTGGTGGCGAGGTCGAGCACGTCGCTGCCCTTCTCCTGCCGGTGCACCTCGGTCAGCATGGCGTTGGGCTCGTGGTCGGTGAAAAACCCGCCGACGGATCCGATCGGCGGCAACTGCCCAGGGTCGCCGAGGGCGAGGACTGGAGTGCCGTAGGACAGGAGGTCGCGGCCGAGCTGCTGCCCGACCATTGAGACCTCGTCGAGGACCAGCAGTGACGCCTCCTGTAGCTCCGAGTGGTCGTTGCGGTCCCACGTGGGGGACTTGAGTTTCTCCTTCTCCAGGCGTATGAGGTTCTCCAGCTTGCGGACCTTCCTGCCGTCCCCTGCTTCCAGGGCGACAGTCAAGCCCTCCTCCAGCTTGCGCAGGTGGTAGGATCCCCGCTCACGTGGCTTGTAGATCAGGCGGTGGATGGTGGTGGCAGGGCATCCCTTCCTGGTCAGCACGTGAGCGGCCTTGCCGGTGTAGGCAGCATAAAGCACCCGCCCAGGTGCGATCGTCGGGAAGAGCTTGGCGATCGTGGACTTCCCGGTCCCGGCATAGCCGAAGAGCCTGAAGCACTCGCCAGG